>Ga0247765_1000456_pt1 | contig 32224 bp, 29 predicted proteins | sample UWRJL106311C6_FD_179949 | JGI IMG/M metagenome (GOLD analysis project Ga0247765, IMG submission 179949) | Plant litter microbial communities from Arlington Agricultural Research Station in Wisconsin, United States - UWRJ-L106-311C-6 | ecosystem: Environmental > Terrestrial > Plant litter >...
GTATTTTACCGCCTCCCAGACGGTGGCGAAATGCCGTGACGACTAAAGTACACATGTGTTGAAACCGCCACGATAGCACGTGTAGTATGCTTGAAGAGACATGTAAAAAAAAAAAAAAAAAAACTTTGAAGAGATTTAAATATATAGCGCCAAATTGATACTTTTCCAAACATCCAGTCACCACATTTCTGTTCACCCTCACTGGTACGGCTCACATGGGTCATGCCCATACCACACACAGACATTCGCAAACGGCCCCGTATTCGGCCGGAGGAGCTGGTAGGCAGCCTCGGCTTGAGCGCGGGCACTCCCAAACCTTACCTCCAACGACCTTTTATTCCCTCCCTCCCAGAGGGTTATCACGTCGTCAATTTCGTATACAAACTTTTGTCGAAACGCCGCCTGGAGAACCCCCCAGTTGACAATATCCATGGGCCCGGTAATGATTAGGACTCGAGAGGTCCTTGTATTTCTGTCGAGTTCCGCAACGCGGACGCGGTTCCTCTTCACAATGGCAAAGTACCCTGCCACAAAGAGAGGGGTTTTCTCGTACGCGTGGAAAAACGCCCGCGCGGCACACAGCCGAAAGAAGATTACCTTTGCGGCCGCAGTGTCAGAGGCCCGCGGTACATTTAGCCCAGGATTCGGCGGGTTTAGGTGCGTGGCGTAAATCTTGCCGAACCCAGAAATCGCCGCGAGTAACATCCTGACGGTACAGTGCGGGGGAAGACCCTCAATCCAAAAGGCGCAGTTCTCATCCTCGGGTATGTCGGCAGACACGTTTCGCGGACGGTTCGGGTCGCCGCGGTAGGCTGGGGAAACGCCCGCTAAAAGTCGTTGTTGGAGTTCTGCGGCAGTAAGAGCCGGGGCGGTCCCATCGCGTACCCGGACCATGTTTGTCGTCTGGAGGTCGTATCCGCGTGGTGACTGCACGGGGTGGTTTCTTGAGGTGGTGGTGTGGCCAGAGAGAATTTGTTGGTGAGATGGGCCTCGCAAGTTGGTGATTGCATTCATGCTGTTGGCGAGACCGATGCCTTGACCTCCAGTAATAGTGTATGTGTCAGTCTGCCTCGGTTGGTCAAGGTAAAGGTGGGCACCCGGATCTTGTTGAGCCATGTTGGTGATGATGGCTTGGTGGCTGGATACGCCACTTGCTGTGCTCCCCCACAGGACGCCCAGCAGCCAGTGTCTAGCCAGGTTCCAGGCCGACCACTGGTCAAGGATCTGCCGCATTGTCTCATCCGGCTCTGTTGGGGAAACCGGCAGACCAGTCCAGACATTGCGTCGGCCCCATGCTCTTTGCTTCTGACCCATAGCTGATCGAAAACTGTACACATACACTGCTGGATCAGTCAACCATGCAGCGAGAGAGAGAGAGAGAGAGAGAGAGAGAGAGAGAAAGGACACACGTCTGCTGCACAGGTAGTCGATGGAAGCAATTTATATGGCGATATGTTTGACGTTACGGAATATTCGACGGCGAGCAAGACTCGGAAGGTTGAGAATGCTCGAGGACTTAAAACCGAGGCTCTCGGTACGAAAAATAAGCCTCTTGGAAAATTGCTGATACAAAAAGAATTTGGATTTAAATTTTGAACTTTGTGGGCATAAGGGTTAACAACACTCCGCCTGATACACAACGTTGCGACGGTGAGTGCATCAATGGTTTAAGGAGAGAATGATAAACCACGAATGGCTTCGCAGAAAGCGATCAGATTATTGACAATGACCTGGCCTGATAGAGGTTAAGGGGGGCGAGGAAGTTTCTGGGTTCGGCAAGGAGAATTTGAAGTTGAAAGTTTAAGAAAAAAAAAAAAAGAAAGATCGGAATTTAGATTTGATGTGGCTTTGCCTTTCTTCTGCCACTGATTACTTCTTCCCTCTTGAAAATTCACCTAATTGTTTCGCACATTAAACAGTGAACTGCAATGGTCAAATCTATTCAATGGCGTTCACTGGCTTATCCTGTTATGAAAGATCTTTTTCCAAGCTGTGTATCGAAATAGCTTCCACATTTGCTAAAGATCTGTCCTGATCACAAATGGGCAGACAAATTTTATATAGATATTCATCTTCCAGGGGGTTTGCATGACGATGCCAGTGTGATTGCATCCATGATGTTTGTGTCCTTGAGCAAGCTGGACTGTCGCCTGTCTTCTTGTCATGCGCGGGACGCTTGATAGCAAGCCTGGGTATTTAATCATATTCTCACTAGATTCTCGGCATCTTAAGATGTTTGAGCAGATCTAGGCCGTTGGCCTTCTTATACACTATAGCCCTCACGACATGAAGCCTCGAATGGGGATAATATGATGTTCTGAGATGAGAAACACATCCTACTTTAATGTCAACCATATCCCCGAACATGCATCTCTGGTCCCCACTACTAGCAATCTCATATATATCTATTTCAAGACGCAGAGTCACTGATGTTGCAGCAGGTTTGTCAATACACACCTTTTTTTCGTGGATGACAAGTGCATGATAACCAAACTTTGGCCGATGAATCGGTGATGATGATGCAGTATTGACACTCTCTGACACCAATAGTTGAGTGTGCAGGTATGTAGAGTTAGGTAGGTAGTTACCTTAAAGATTTCACTCATCGAGTAAATAAAACTTTGTGCAAATAACAAGTGGAGTGGAATTTGTTGACCATTTCCCTTACAGCATTTGCGCAGCAACATGCACGTGACTTCGCATCCTGGAACGGCTGGCTCGCATTGCGGTGGTCGGTTATCGGTGTGGAACCCATGTCTCGTGTTTGTGGAGCGGGAAATGGGGCCGAGGAATATTTCTTGGTGGTTATTTCGGGTGCTTCTTGGGAGAATGTGCTACCCCAATACGAATGTATCTTGGTATCCGTAATCTTGGGCATGAGACCCGCCATTCCTGATCCCCAAATGCGAGCCAAATGCACTGCGCCGCATGGTTTCGATGCCCGCCAAAAAAAAAAAGGGAGCTGTCAGATCCCCATTTGACCGCTAGCGGATAGCCAGGCTTTCCATGGCCGCAACTGACTCCAAGCCAGGGCCCAGAAAGCTAGATCGTCGCTCGAATGGATACTCCTGCCACAGATTTTCCCACCATGACCTGGATCTCCTGGCTGGCAGATTGACAGTGCAGTTGGATTGGCGCTTGGCGCTTTCTGAACAGGGTGACGGTGGATCTTGGCACACGCAATGGCGACTCCCAAGCCAACCAAGACGCTTGGAAGATGGCTGTGCAAAGCCCCCCTGGGAGACCGCGCGGTTTCGGAACGCGATTTCCTTTTCTTCCACCGGCTCCCCTGACCAACTTCCAACTTTCGACATTCCTTTTCCTGAAACTCAATCGCAGCTTTTTCTCGTCAATCGCTCACATCAGATTATTCTCCTCTTTCTCCCTTCTTCCCGAAGCCATCTCACTCGTTTTGGATGGCCATTTGATCGCCCCTTTTTTTTCCCACCCAGCATTTTTAATAATTTTTGGCGCCATTTTCCCAGCTCCGTAACCTCCACAACATCATGCGCTCCGTCTCTCTCCTAACCGCGCTGGCGGCCGCCTCCGCCGTCCAGGCCAAACCTGCTCAGAAACGCCAGAGCTCCGTCACGCCCATCACGGTGAAGGGCAATGCCTTCTTCAAGGGTAACGAGCGCTTCTTCATCCGCGGTGTCGACTACCAGCCCGGCGGCTCGTCGCTGAACCTTGATCCCCTCGCCTTCCCCGATATTTGCAAGCCCGATATTGAGAAGTTTAAGGACCTGGGGATTAATGTCATTCGTGTGTACTCGACCGACAACTCGTTGGACCACGATGAGTGCATGAATTTGCTGGCGGAGGCGGGCATCTACGTGGTCCTGGATGCCAATAACCCGCTGTACTCGATCAACCGTGCCGACCCTGGCCCGTCATACAACCCGACGTACCTGCAGAGCATTTTCGCTACCATCGATGTGTTCGCCAAGTACCCCAATACTATGGCTTTCTTCTCGGGCAACGAGGTTATTCACGACGAGAAGGAGACGACGCTGTCGGCCCGCTACGTCAAGGCCGTGACTCGTGACATGCGCCAGTATATCCGCACTCGGGTCAACCGTCAAATCCCTGTCGGATACTCGGCCGCCGATGTCTCAACGAATCGTATGCAGACGGCTGCGTATTTCAATTGTGGCACTGATGACGAGCGCAGTGACTTCTTCGCCTTTGTAAGTGGACCTGCGCCGCCCAACCCCGGCCACCTTTCGGTCCCAATGCAACGCTAACCAAAAATCCCTCGCAGAACGACTACTCGTGGTGCACCAGCAACTTTGTCACGTCGGGCTGGGACAAGAAGGTTCAGAACTTTACCGATTATGGCCTTCCCATCTTCCTGTCCGAGTATGGCTGCATCCAGAACAAGCGCAACTTCCACGAGATCGAATCGCTCATGCACCCTAACATGACGAGCGTTTACTCTGGCGGTCTCATGTACGAGTACACGTATGAGGAGAACAAGTTCGGTATTGTCAAGATCGATGACAAGGAACAGAAGGGTCCTCGCCGCGAGTTGCCCGAGTATGAGGCGTTCAAGAAGGCCATGGCCGACTTCCCTGCCCCCAAGGGTGATGCTGGCTACAGCCCCACGCAAAAGTCGCAGCCCTGCCCCGCCGTCGATGAGCACTGGATGGTCAGCTCCACGCTCCTCCCTGCCATGCCCGAGGGTGCTAAGAAGTACCTCACCGAGGGTGCTGGCAAGGGACCTGGTCTCAAGGGCCCTGGTTCTCAGACCGCTCCTGGTGGCTCGCCTTCTGATGCTGCACCTGGCTCTGGCGCTGGTGGCAGCAATGCCGCCAACAAGAACGCTGGCGCCATTGCCACTGCTGACCGTGTTGCGTTCCTCGTTTCGGGTGCTGCCCTCGTGTCCACCATTGTCGGTGCTATCTTGCTCTAAGTTTTGGGTATCCTGGTAATCTTTGAGTCATGTTGGGTGGAGTTGCAAATATTTTTTACACTGGATAATTGGCATTGCAAATAAAAATGTCGCGGTGTTTTTTTTTAACATGTTGTATATCACGGAAAGCGACTTGGTTGGCATGCTGTGTGGTTGACTGGCTGGAATGGGCCGGTATTGATTTTTCAGGTATTTATTGTAATTCATGACGCCTTGAACCTATGTGATCTATCTTGGCGGGGCACTTGCAGGTGTTGATCGCTGGAATCCTGATGAAACAAGGGTGTGGAAGTTTGGTGTGGGTCCGGTTTCACGGGTTCAGGGGGTGGCGGACGCCACTGCGCGGGGTGGAAATTGGTGGTGGGCCGAGTGGGCGTCGTAAGCGTCACGTGGATTCGGTGGGCAAAAGTCGAAATAACCTACTGAAGAGCTGTGTTCTTTGGAGTTCTTTACGGCGTTCATCTGTCAGTGGGACCGTACAAGGCCATTGTCTGGATTGTGAAACCTGTGGTCTCTTTTGCATGTGGAGAGGCCGTTCTTCAACTTCAGTGTGCTCAACGCCGGACCCGTTTGCGCTGTCACTAATTTCCGCAACTCCGTCGGGACTGCAAGCATCGGCCAGATCCGTCACAGGTCGACAAAGCTTACCGGCTGGTTGTCGACTTGGAATTACCCATCCCTCTTGCGTGGAGGGTTGCGCACCTAGATTGGTGGTGGGTCTGGTCTCTTGTCTAGTCGTGACACTGTCGTCTGTTGACATTGACGGGATCAAGATGGATGGATCAAGATGGATGGATCAGGATGGGTGGATCAGGATGGATGGATGGTTGGATTAAGATGGATGTATTAAGATGGATGGATTGAGGTGAATCGGTGGATGGATGGATAGATGGATAGCTGGGTAGATACACTAGATCGCGCGCTTGCAGGTTGCCAGGTTGTGTCAAAACTTTTTGATGAAACATGAAACAGAAGCGCACGAATAACTACCGACAGGACAGTCTAGTGTACAGACAATGTGCAGGTGTGCAGGTGGTTGGCGATTCGTGATCGGTGAGTCGGCGACAACGTATTCGTAGGACCCGCCTTACGAAGTACATGGACGGCCAAGGCCGCGCCGAGACTGCTTCGACTTTGTCCAAGACGCTCAAGGATGGGCATTGAGCAGTGAGCGTTGGGCATTGAGCGTTATATAGGGTAGGTACCTTGGTGATAACGTCGCATTGACATGACACGACGTCGGAGAAACAGGTGTGGTGGTGGGTGTGGGTGGCCGGGGCCCAGAATCAACGGCTCGGTGCCGAACGGGGGCTTGTCGTTGGGGTAGCCCGCCCGCCTGCAAGCACTTACGCAAAAACCAAGCGGCTGTCCGTGTCTGCCCGTGCCGTGTGCCACCTCCACTATCTGTCTGGCCAAGTGCACTACCTACCTCTGGGGTTGCCTACCTAATGGAAGGTTGGGTATGCAGTTGTAGCTATGCAGTGACGCGTCGCCGTCTGTGGCTCAGCGATTCAGCGACACAGACTGACCTACAGTGGAAGGCGATCGACAGGACGGGAGTTGAGAAAATGGAAGCCAAGGCTAGGTAGGGACATGTGTGCCGTCTCTTGGTTCTCTTGGGGTTGTATATCCTCGACCTAAACCCCTACCTTACAACCCCCCCAGCCCTGACTGGTTACGCATGCATGACAGGTTCAGCTAAACGCATCTACGTAGGTACACGTAGGACCGATAGTAGTAGGACCGATAGAGGCGATAGTTACATGTAGTGAAAGAGGTTGGGGGATTTAATAATTGGGAAAGAAGAAAAAAAGGAGCGACGAAAAGAACGGGAGGGAGGGGACTTGGGAAGATGATACAAGTGATGAGCTGCACTGAGCTGCAAACACTTTGCGAATCGTCTGTCATCGGACATTTTTTGTAAATTAATCCCGATGACGACCAGAACTCTATCTAGTGGAAACCCATCCAACGTAACCCGGGGAGGGTATTCAGTCTTTTTAGGCGCGCCGTTTACATCAACATGAGTGGACGGCTCGTCGGGGGTCGGGGCCCGGCGGGGGGGCTACCTCAGGCACATGTAGGTGTGTATCTTGGCGTCGTGCCGCACCTCACAACATAACTATAACCAACCCGCTTCAATTCAAAATGTGTGTTAAACGCAAGCAGGAGAAGGAGGAGGAGCCGGTTATATCTTTTGCCGCCGCCGCCGCCGCCGCATCCCCGCCTCTTTTCTTTCTCCCTACCCCCCCGCCTCTTCCCCAGACTCTTTCCCCAGATCTAAACGATCTCAAGCGGAATTTATCTATATATGTACATGTATGTAGGGTAGATCTGGCGTCTGTCCTGCAAGGATTCCATTCCGGCTACACACTTTCTTTTTGGGACCTGGTATTAGACTCGTTCCAACTCTACACCAAAAAAATGGAGCCGTTCGACCATCGGAACCGGAATCGGAGGATGGCGGCTCTTTTATGTCTTGGTAAGTTTATCCACTTCAGTTCACTTCCACTTCAATTCAGTTTCACGTCAAGTCAAAGAAACAAGTGATTTTTTTGGTGTCAAGGGATATGATATCCTTAAAGTTGGGAACTGACTTGACTCTGGTCTAGCTTTTGCAACCCTCGCCTACTCGCATGGCCCGCCATTCGGTCCCCCTCCCGGCTTCAGTGGCGCTGCTGGATTTCCTTCCCCTACTGGGACTGGTACTGCTGGTACAGGTGGTCATGGCACCGGAACCGGAACTGGAACCGGGGATGCAGAAGGTTCTAGTTTTGGTCCAGGGGGAGGAGGAGGAGGAGGAGGGGGAACAAACCCCTTTGGTGGTGGCGGAAGTGGAGGTAGCGGAGGAGGAGGCTTTGGTGGAGGTGGAAATGCCGGTGGAAATAACGGCGGCTTCGGCCCCGGCGGCAACGGAAACTTCCCCGGAGCAGGCTTCCTCCCCTTCGACATCAGCACGGCGTCGTATTTTCGCAACATTCACGGAATCCTCTGCGGCGTCGCCATGGTCATCCTCTTCCCCGTTGGATCCATCCTCATGCGCGTCATCCCCGGCCGCTTCGCCATTTGGATTCATGCGGTTTTTCAAATGCTGGCATTGGCGGTCTATGTTGCCGGAGCGGGTATCGGGATTTACCTGGTGACCTACGTCACGCTGCCTTTTAACATGGGGACGCTCCTAACCAATTCTTTGACGAATTACCATCCCATCATCGGTATCATTACGCTCGTGGTGCTTCTCCCTCAACCTATCCTGGGACTGCTGCATCATAGTCGTTTTAAACGCGTTCGTCGTCGTCAAGCGTGGTCTTATGCGCATTTATTCAATGGCCGGGTCGGTGTTACCATTGGCATTATCAACGGGGGGTTGGGTCTGCATCTTGCCAACGCCACAGCCGACCGCAAGAGAATCTACATTATCGTTGCGGCGGTAATGTGGTCCCTGTGGATGCTAATTGCCTTATGGTCGGAGGTGATGCGTATGCGCAGAGGCCGCAAGGAAGCCAAGGCTGCGGCTGCGGGAGGTGCTGCGGGAGGACCGGCCATGACGGGTGCGAAGAATATTCCTCCGGGTCTGGGTCTGCGGAGGAGCGATAGTCGCAGTGAGAGGAGTAGGAGGAGTGAACATAGCCGACGGAGTGATCGGCATGTAAGGCAGAGATCGGTATCGCCGGTTTCGAGGTCAAGGTCAAGGAGTTTGGGCAGGCGGGATGTCCGATGAGCAAGAACGGGAATAGGAATGAGGAATGGGCGTTGTTTGTCAATGGAGTTTGTGTTTATTGGGATGGTCAAGGAAGGTTCAGGTTTGAGGTGAACTTGAAATGATAGATTGTAATTCCTTTTCGGGAGATAGTTTTGTGCTGGATGGAAAGAGACCCTGGTTTTGTTTAGCGGTCGCCATCTGTTTTTTAGCGGTCGCCATCTGTTTTTTAGCGGTGAGTTTCTTGTAGGCCGACCTAATGGGGCGCTGCTTCTATTCTGTTCCAGACCAAATTAAATCTTGCCTTGGCCTCTGAGTTCTTATCTGAGACCTCTCTCGCACAGTGAATAGAATAGGCAATTCAATAATGATGAGACGCCTTGTTACAAAGGGATGGGGCTGTGTTGAGCCCCATCCAAATTGTTGGCCGACAGCTTCTCATTCCCAGACGACAACGACATGACGACGACGACGACGACGAAGAACTTGACGAAAATGACGAGAAACGACACTTGCCTACCCCGTGCACACTCGTGCTCGAACTTTACAGTATTTTCCACACACCTTGAGCGTACCGCATCACATTTCCAGCCCCCTCTTCCGCCCACTTACATGTTATATTATGCGTCAATTTCTTTTTAGAAAATACGTTATTGGGTTAAGTTCCAATGGTAACAAAAGCCTTTAACTCCCCAATCGTAGAACTAGAGAGAGGGAGAGAGTGTGTACCTAATTTTCCGGTACCGACAGTCTACATCCTTCCTCCCCCTCCCCTTTTACATTGATATGGGCGCCCACCAGCGCTTGTCCACCATTTCTTTGTATCCCCATATGTAACCTTTTCCCCGGATGCGGCAAGCCGTTGCCTTGGCAAGGCCACCAGCTCGCTTCATGTTCTTCTTCTCCAGCAGCCAAAGCCTCTTGATAAAGGAATGCCCTTGTCCAACCAGCGCCGCGGGTACCACAGCCACTAGTTCTTCAGGATTGTAATCTATTGGCAGTGCAACTATAGCACCCCCTCCCAACGTACCCGAGTTGCTGCTGCTGTTGGACCATGAGCTGGTGGTGGTGGTGCATGTGATTCGCCGAGCCGTCGATCCGAGCTGTAGGACGTGTTGCAGGGCAAAGGGGATAAAGTCTGCGAATGTTGTTGTTGTTGTTGATCCGTCCTCAGTAGCAGTATTAGCAGTAGTAGTAATAGAACCGAAGTGCTGTTTCACGATACGAGTGAAAGCGTCCCCAAAGTTGGTCTTGAGGCAGACTCGCAGGCCCTGGGCAGAAGGCGAATGTCCAATGTTGCTAAAGATGTCGGATATCCACGCGGGTCCCAGATGGATGGCGCATGCTAGATAGCTGACGCTGTTGTTGAAAAACTCGTCTCGGTTGAGAACGGTGTTGGTGAACTCCTCGGGCTCCAGCTTTGCCATCATATCGGGGTCTTGTTCCAAGAGCGCACCGAGGAGACTGCGCGCGCGGCCTATATCCGCGGCGCTGGGCAGACCATTATTCATCATCTTTTGCATGTCGAAAACTTCCACAAGCATCCGCCCACCTTCGAGACGGATGGCGTCACACAAAGCCGGAACGGCCTTGGGATATCGGTTATTGACGTGCACCAGGTCGCCAAGATCAGGCCACTGGAGACAGGACATGTCGAGATTTGGCCTCCTCCTTCTCCTTCTCCTCCTCCTCCTCTCTCTTTTGCTCCATGTGCTGGTATCCAACGGGTCTCCAGTGCAGCACAGCATCAGAGGATCGCCAGATGCGAGGGCGAGGAGCGTGAGGATGTGTCGAGAATGCGCCTCGGATCGGACACGGCCACGGAAGGACAGCGGCAGCCCTAGGAGATTCAAGGCGATCGAGACCTTATCGCAACCCCTAGACGCCTGCAGGTCGTTCACCTGGTAACAGATACCATAGATGGGGGGAGAGGGAAGCTGCTGCCAAAAGATAACAAAGCGCGTGGACAGGAGGCGGAGGGCAGTTCGATAGCCATTTAGCCTGCCGGCCCAAGAGTCCACCGATGCCGGAAGCCAGTCCGACTTTAGCATGAGAATATCCTGGAGCGCGGCGAGCCCCAGCGACAGGGCGGAGCGCTGCTCATAGCAGGGAATGACAAAGGCTGCGTCTTGGCAGAGATAGAACTCGTGGGAGCACCACGCGCGCAGAAACCAGCGAGAGCTGCCGATTTTGCAAACCAGGTCCCGCACAACATGTGGGCTTGTTTTCAGGACGGACTTGAAGGCATCCGGCTCGTTTCTCTGTCCGTGGTATCGAAGGCTTCTCGCCACTGATGACTCGGATTCGGTGAGCTCAACGTCTTCAAGCACAATGATGACCAGCCTGGCGTTTTTGTATACGAGATCCATCGACGCAATGGCCTCGGCCTTCTCCTTCTCGTCGTCCTGATCGATGGAGAGCTGATCGATCCAGATCCCCTCCACCGGCTGGAGGAGGTTGGCGAGCACCTCTGTGAAACATCGATCCGAAATGGGCAGGTGTTTGTGATATTGCGAGGCACCCAATTCGCAGCCCGATACCGGCTCCCACTGTCCCAGTGGGCACCCCATGATGGGGTGCCAGCAGTAGCTGAGTGCGACGAAAGACCGAAGGCTGTCGTCGTGTTCTAGTAACTTGTTGATCAGGAGTCGGAATGGCGGACTAGCATCGGGGGGCTTGGCATGGAACATGGCGCCCGTGGCAGGCTCGAGGGCTCTTAGTCGATCGCGGATCCGCTCGGAATGCTCAGGGCTGAAGGAACAATTCCTGCCTTGTCCAAGGAAGCGGGGGCGAGGCACTTCACGGACAAGGAAAGGATATGCCGCATCGATATCGTCCTGTGCCATCATAGCGCGGCGCGGCCAACCCAACGCATCAAAGGTGATTGGTGAGCGTCAACATGAGACAGGAGACAGACAAGGCCTGCAAGCGGCTGTGTGTCACATGAAAAAAAGGAGTGGTAATCTCAGTGGCAGTCTCAAGAAAATTTGCCGAAGACAGAGCTTTGTGCAAGTCGATTCCCCTATGTACCTATTTGATCAATCTCACACACACCTCCCCTCCCCCCTTCCAAAAGATGACTTGATATGTGACTGGAGGCTCAGAAAAGGGTGGGGTCGTGGGTTTTCCAGTGGTAAAACGGCATGTTCCGCGCTCTACAGCTGCCAGAAAGCTATTGAGGGCCATTGATTGCCTGCCGCCATTGTCGCTGGCGTCAAACTAAAGCTCATGGCTTAATTGGATGGGGGTGGGTGGCGAGTGGCTGAACAGCGCCTACCTAGGTAATTGGACATGTGTAGTCACCGGTTGGTTGCTGTGGTGCGGGAGGCCTCTTCTTCTCTTGGGCTCACATTCACCCTGCATTACTGACTGGCCACAACGAAGCCCCCAAAGCTCTGTGGAGGGGTTTATCGACCTTCAACCGGTTTTGATTCTGCAGGTGGTTTGTCGGTGAGAGCCTCTCTATTTGAAACACTTGACCCAGCCCTCAGCTCAGCAGGGGGAGGTGTCACGAATGCGGTCTAACTGGCTGCCACCTGCGGCAAAGAATCACGCCCTTGTGTAGCCTTGGGCTGCAACAAAACTGGGGATATCGAAACGTGGCCACGTACGTTGCGTTGGAGCCCCTACGAATCGTATGCTGCCACGTGTGTGTAAAAACACATCTATCCAGCCAAAGCGGTTGAGGAAATAGAGTAGACTCGTTGCCTTATGTTTCACGTTGCACAAGGCTGCGTTAGCAGATGTGACCGACATGAATTATACCTTGTTGCAAGCCTAAGGAAAAAGGGCAGATAAGGGAAAGCCGGTGGTAGTGTGGATGGATGCTTGGGAATGATCAGATGATTCTGCATCTTTGGTCGGTCGAAAGCTTTAAGCCGGTGAAGAATAGAATGGCCGTTAGGCCACCCAAGGTGTCGTCTGTGGGGCTTGTTTGCCTTTTTTAAGGGCTACCAACTAACTGCATGCATATGCAATGCAAGATTTCGGACCATTTCACCCTTACTATAGGTAGGTAGGTCGGCTTGGGGTCTGTCTCTGATGTGCGCCCCCCGCTCTATCCAAACCTACGGAGACTCTGCAGCTCACTCCTTCGATCGGAGGGCCGGAACCACAAAAAACAAAAAGCACAGCGGGGTCTGTCAGAAAGGAGGCATCGATCCACCCATTCCCGCTTGGATGTGCCGGACAAGTCAAATCCAGGGGCCCACCTACCTAGCATATCCACACGTAGGGAACTGCACACTAAAGGAAGGAGCACTCTATATCTACGGTAAGGTAGCCACCCTGGTGCATTGATGCAAGGTTGACTCCATTCGCTAGCATACTAATCGAAGCGAAGCTTCGATGATGCTCCGGGAACTGAGTTCAACGAAGTGAAGGGGCGAGGCAAGCTGAGCTTCTATTATATGATATCTGAGCCGTGGGTTTTCGTCATCACATTGGTCGAATGGTTTCCGGAACTATCCGTCGAGCGGCCATTGGGCGATGGCATAGCACCTGCCAGGCGAAAAAAGAAATCCAGCAATCCAGGCCACCAGCTTTCCAACTAGCCTTGCAGGACCTGATAGGGCCTTGATAATTAGATTTACCGTAAGAAATAGAACTAGGTGGCTTTTTTTTTCGGGCGTGCATCGTTGATTTACCACCCTCTACCCTACGTAGTACTTAGTGGTGGCGGTGACGGTGGCGGTGACGGTGGCGGTGGCGGCTTCGCTTCGGGATTTCGATGTGGCTTAAAGCCCACATTGACTTGGTATTTTAATATGTATAAATCCGACACTCTCTTGTCGCCCTCTTGAGGCCAATGACAAGAGAAAAATGACGCTGCTCAATCCCAAGACCATAAATTGGCATCAAACTTCGAAAATACCAGACCCCATCCTTTCGCGGAGTCAACCATTGAACTGAACATCGTCCAGCCATCAAAAGGATCATTTGTCCAGTATCTCGCCAACTTCGATATCGATTCCCTGAGCTCCGAACTACCATCCAGCCGCCAGCTGTCATATGTCCTGTCTTTGGCTTCGGCATCCGAGATCCAATCGAGAACCTGGTTCCTTGATTCTCCGAGTCCAGACCACCGTCCAGCCCAGCCACCCAAGCATCGCTAGTCTACTATCGAGTCGAGTTCGATATCCGGATGCTCACACACAAAATCTTCACGGCCCGTACATTGCCCATCACCACGGCATGGAGTAACAGGGTTCGGCCATCGCTGTCCCTAAGATTGGGATCTGCCTTTGGGTACTCCAGCAGCATCTGCATGATGCCGTCTTCTTCTCTAGTCGGGAAAAGATAATCGGAGGCTAATATATGGAAAAGGGGTCCGCTGGCGGGAATCGCGGACATTGGGGTCCGTCTGAGGGAGAGCCAGGAGGGACTTGACCTTGCCAGACATCGACACTCCTCTAAAATTGATGGCACTTTGCAACGGAGTCGTCCCTAGCGCATTCCTGATGTTCGGGTCTGTGTCGGGGATGGCCGAGGAGGAGATTGATGCCTGATGGTCTTGCTGACATGGCTGAAGTCGACCTTGGAAAAGACCACGGCAAGCTCTAGGGGAGTCAGATCGTGGCCGGCGTCAATTGCGGGTTCGGAGGTCGATGTTCGGCTGTGTCAGGAAGAGCTGGTTGAGTCTTACCACCAGGGGGTGCCTTTTGTCTGACTCGACTAGACGAAGGAGCCTCTCCCTCTGTTTCACACGGAGGTTATCCAGTATTTTCTCCCAAGGGGGAACCCCTGACTCCAGATGTACCGACTACCCCGGGGCTGTCCTCCAAACGGGGGAGGGCCGCCCTTGACGCAGTTCCCTAGTCGGCCTAGGAACGCGACCGTGCTACTCACATTCTCAACCACTTTCTCCACCTGGTGTTTGAAGTTGAGGCGTTTATCTACGGTGACCCCGAGATACACAGCGCGGTTTTTTGCTTCGCACCAGAGTTCCGCCTATACCTGGGTGTGCGCGCAAAGAAACGAGCCGAATATTCCTGTGACGTGGGGCACTGTCGGCAGCACGAGACTAGTAGGCCTGAATTAGTTCAGTAATATACTTTGGTTTTAAGGTCCTTAGTTAGTTAATACTACAATTTCGGTGCGATTGCCAAGCTACTTGTCGACTAAAGTTTGGCACGTTGGCCTGAGGCCAATGGTTAGTCGGCCGGTTTGGCTTTTGGTTAGGCCTGGCCCTTGAAACCCGACTGCGACGTGCGGTTATATACAGTTTTTAATAGATGGGCGATATGCCAATACAATTTTGGTGATAGTTATGCTTTACTTTAATGGTCTTTCTTCTTCTAATCGGCTATTATCGGCCTGAATTAGTCCAGATCACCCTATAAGCATAGGTAGTCACAGAACTGGGACATTTGAATCCGGCGCAATAGCCACCACTCAGAACTTCATGGACAATTTTATCTCTCCCAATACTAGCAATATTATGAAATGACTTTATGTCAGGGCGGCATGTAGGACGCCAATATCTTCTACTGTCTGCGGATGACTGTGCAGCTTCCTCACGATTGGATGACTATCTAGAGCTAACCACAAACCAAGGGCCACATCGCTATCGACGCCTTAGCCAATGAGTGGTGGGGTAAGGTGCGGGGAAATTTGCGCGCTCTCTCCATTTTGGCCTAATGCCTTCCAGACCATCTCTTTTGCTCGCTTTTCAGTCACCATCGAAAGTCGACTCTCCAGATACTTGGAGTGCTCACTCAACCCGGTATTGTTACAGCATATCTACTCCACCGACCACTGCAACCCCGCGAATCATGCCAAACGTCAACAGTCAATCTGACCCTCGAAGGTCGCGGATCCGCTCATTCCTCTCTCATGTTCCCCAAAGGGTTACAGCTCTCAAGTCTCGGGTGGTCACAACGGTGAAGGGATTTGCAGCTCCTCGGAACTCGTCACCAATCCGAAAGAGCGACCATCTCAAAGCCGTTGCGGAAGCTACTCCGGCTACTGCAATTACTGCAGGAGAAGCTTCTTCCAAGGTCGCGGGAATCCGAATATCCCAAGAAATTGCCCCTGTTCTTCTGCCCACGGCTTCGTTGGGCTGGAGAGGACTTGAAGAAGTGAAATCCCGCTGCTCGGGTCGCATTTGCCTACCGGAACCTGGCACAGACTTGAGGCGCCGACCAAGCAAGCTCGAAAACGATACTGCACTCCTTGAATTTGATCTCTTTGACGCACTTACTTCGGAGCGTTTTGCTGCGCCTCTTCCATCCAAGGTCTTCAAGGAAATGGATGAAGCATCACTCGAACTTCTAGCTGCCCTGGACGCTCTTGTTTGCCCAGAGAGGATGATGCGAGGAGATCAAAATCAAGTTTTATGTGAACTCAAACTCCACAATCTGAACTCTCTTCTCTGCTTTCTCAACTCCAGCGACAAGCCGTCCAAGTTTACACTGATTGCCAATCCGAGTACCGCCCTTTTCCAGCTCCGAGCGGATGAGATAGGAGCCACGTGGAACTGCCTGAAAAAGTGGAAACAGATTTCAGAGCAACTGTTGGCTGATTTAGACTTTGAACGGAGCGTGCCACAACAGCCGCAACAACCGAAAGGGCTAGCGCTAGAAGGGAAGGAAGTGAATGAAATTGATAAGAGGGCAAGTTTAATGGTCAGCAAGATGTTCGATCAGTTTCGTCAACTGGACTGCGCACGTCCAGGGACACACGAGCTCCGACTCAGAGTCTCGGAGGAACTTTACGCTGGCCCGCCCAAGTCTTCGTTGGATATGTTTGTGTCTTGCTGTCCCAACGGCACATTGTTCTGGCATGAAGCGCAATGCAAATCTCTTGAGTGAGCCTGGTCTCTGTCTATTAGTCGAAGCCGCGCTGACAGATTTCCAATATAGTTGCGAAGTTGAGCCCTCTACGACAAAGAAGACCCTCTGTGAAGCAATTCGACGCGCCATCGAGAAAAGGCAGAGGCTTTATCTTCAAGTGGGACCCAATGGACTGTTCGACATCACCGAGGAAGTGCAGGCCGAACAGCTGGAGTCTGATAACTTTGATGGAGAATCACTGAGCGAGTTTTTGAAGCGACAAGCTTTTACTCCCATCAGGCTCCGAGATTTGCTCGACAACACGGCAAAAGGGAAGGTCAGATACCACGAGAAGGTTGAAATGGCTCTTGTGCTCTCAAAATGCCTAGTCGACTTCTTTGACGAGGACTTTGAACTCCCTTGGACTCCAAGCCACATTCACCTCAAACGGGCATCATCAAATGGGGCTAGTGACAAGAACCGTTATGGCCTGTACGTTTCCTTCCGGTCAGTCGCCTCCGAGGTAAAGACCCTCAACCTATCTACGGGGTTGGCCGCTGGGAATCCGATGTTACTGTCTTTTGCCAAGCTCCTGTTGGAGATTGAAAGCGGCGAAGAGATTGGTGTCAACATCCATCCCGAACCTCGGTTAAACATGTCAGCGTTAGGGAAACTCATCGAATATCTTGACTTGCGAGAGTCAGAGACAGAGAACCCTGGCTACCTGAGGGCTGTGCGGGGATGTCTATTTGCTGGCACTGCCCTACAGATCCCGCGAGGCAATGCCGGTCAAGACTCAGCCACAAGAAGACTAATGAGAAAAGAGTTGAACGAGAAGATTGTCATGGAGCTGGAGCGTATCTGTAAGCCCCAGAGCAGATTGGTACGAGATCAGCCATCTGGAGATGTCAAGTCGAAAAAAGTCGGTGCCCAGGAGGCCCTGCAACTCACTGACATCCCGAACACTACGGTCTCATTGTATGACGACCAAGAGGAAGAGAGCAAAGAGAACAGGCGGAGGGCAAAGCATTACTTAGACCGTCTCCGGCACACCTTTGAGCCTTTGCGCAACTGTCACCCGGCGATGGTTCCCCCGAGCACAAGGCCTGTCAGGGTTGCGATCATCGACAGTGGACTCGATACGACCGATCCTGTCGTAAGAGCAAGAACCAAGCAGATTAAGGGGAAGAGGAACTGGACCAGTCCGAATCCCGATGACTGCGACGACACGTATGGCCATGGAACGCACGTTGCCCGGCTATTGGTCACCGTTGCGCCAACGTCTGAGATCTTTGTCGCCAAGGTCTCTACTGGAAAACAACTTGACCACAAGAATACCGACCGCATAGCTCAGGTAGGAATTTCTCTCTTGGAAAATCTAACGCTGGTAAAATTAGCTAACCGCCTGTTTTCCCGTGCATAGGCTATCGACTGGGCAGCGGCGCAATGGGACGTAGACATTATCTCGCTGTCGCTTGGCTTAGACACTGAAAATGAAAAGATCGAGAAAGCCCTCAACAAAGTCATCAACCCCGAAAGGGGCGGTTCAAAGAAAATTGTTATCGCGGCTGCGGCGAACTGGGGAGGGAACCAAGGGATAGCCTTTCCGGGCCGTCACAGGGGTGTTATCTGTGTGCACTCGACGGATGGCATGGGCAACCCCAGTGAGACAAACCCAACTCCGAAGAGAGGAGCAAGCTTCGCCACCTTGGGCCTATCAATTGAATCGAGCGTCAAAAAGAAGGAAGGCAAAGGCCGCAAGGAAGTAATCATTTCGGGGACATCCTATGCTACGCCCATTGCGGCGGGTATCGCAGCCAACATACTCGAATTTGCAAGCCACCAACTTCACAATCGGCTTTCTGCGGGAGAGCGAGAGAACCTCTTTGCCTACTGGGGCATGTCACGGCTGTTTGAAAGAATGAGCGAGCGAAGAAGCGAGTACGATTACATATTGCCGTGGAAACTATTCGACGGACGGGAGCCTCGGGATATCGCCGACAATATCCATGACATTCTCAGAGGAATGGACTGAGGTAGTCATGGGCGAGTTTGAAGTCACGTGAGGCAAGGTTGAAAGCGTGTTGGTGTGGGTGGTCACGGGCGTGACACAGCATCGGGCATTTCCACTCATGTCGGGCATCAACGGCTTCGTGTCAGTACTGGAAACACCACATCTGAAAATGCAGAGCTTCAGTCATTACCCTATTCACGGTCATCTCCAAATTTAGCGGGGCGCCCCCTGCAATCTTTCTAATTTTTTTAATTTTTTTTTTTAAAAAAAAAACATGCCACCGTTCTCCAACGACTGCGTTGGCCTGGCAACTTACCACCTGCCTCCCAACTTCTCTATCAATCCTGCACCTTCAGGCCCTATAGAGCTCGGCAGTATCCTCAACAATCTCCAAGATGTCGAAGTCATCAACCCGGATTTCCGGATAGAGATTCCCAAGGCCAGCATCTACTGCCACCAGAAACATGGATTTACGGCCACACGGTCTCGTATGCGCAAAGGCGAGTTTGGGGTTTGGGCACGGCTAGTTGGCATTGACGGCTTTGGTGGTGAGCTCAGCGCCTCCTGCGGCTTCAGTGATGAGACCGAATACAATTTTAACCGCCTCGATACTTTCACCTTCACCCCTTCCGCCGACTACCTCGAGGCAAGTATGCAAGAACTTGAAGTGACCGAGTACGTCGAGGCCACCGACTGGGAACCAGTCTACCTCGTCACAGGAATCAAGGTCGCTGTCGGGCCCAGCATTCGCCTCACCAAGACGGCAAGTACTGTCGGAAAGGTTGAAATGGGTCTACACCAACCAGCGGGCTTGCCAGCCGAGATCGGTCCTCGTGTCGGGTTTGAGCGTGAGGGTCATGTCTCTGAGGGCTGGGAAGCTTCTGACGACTTTATCTTCGGCTTGCGCGTCAAGAAGCTTGTATACAAACGGGGCTGGCTGGCGCGCTGGAGGGGCGAAGAGAGGCAATTGAGAGCCTCGCAGTTTAACAAGGGCGCTCAGCTCGTGGGGCTCGACGACGATGACGGTGAATCGGAGGAGGAGGGCGAGGAAATAGTTGAGCTTGACGTCCTGGGTGGGGCAAATGCAGAAGTCGAGGAGGATGGAGAGGAGGAGAAAACTCTGTGGATTATTCCTGAAAGCGGTGGACGTTAGCTGTATCGGGGTAGTTTGTTTCTCTAGGTAGGCAATACGTTTGAATTATGACACCAATTCAAAATCTGAGGAGATGAGTTTTTCAAGTCATGGGCAAACAAAGATGAGCTGCAGTGGGGCACAAAACAACATCACGTGTCTTTGGGCCTCAAGAAGAATTCCAATTGGGCCTCCGAACAGTGAAGTCAACCACGCTCATTTCTCTCTGAACATTTCGAGTCACCACCCCCAAATCAGAATATCCTAGACGTTCGAAAGATTGTTGTGTCTTGCGGTCGAATCCCGGCGGTTTGATGAATCATGGACCCAACGTTGCAGGAGGGAGAACCCATCTTCAACCTCGCACTCAAGTGTGAGAGCTTGTTCCAGAGCCAAGCAGCTGCAATCCAGAACGACGACTCTTCGGGTGAAGCTTTGATTCTTTCTGAGCTCAAACAGAGATTTTCCGGTTGGGCCGTCTACTTGGGCATCTTCGCAGCAGCAGAAAACCGCCTAGACCGCAGGCTTCAACGCCATGGCGAGATTCGGCAACAGGTTCTCTTCCTCTTGGATATCATTCGCAAAAACTTGACCTACTGTAAGTCCCTTCATTTCCTGGTAAATAACGCGGAAGCACCAAAAGAGGCTGATTCTATTCAAGTATTTTTGGAAGGGGCTAGTAGGATCCCAGACTCTGGACAAACGGATTTGGTGCAACAGGACGTCAGCGTGAGCATCGATGCTCTCGAGGCAGTCGAAAAAGCCATTAAGCGCTTTGGCCAGGTTGGAATCGCAATCCGAAGGTCTCCATCGACACGCCAATCGGCAAGGATCAGAAAATACGCCGCTTCGATTGACTCTGCCGACTTCGAGAAGCTTGCACACACAGCTCTCAAAATCCTTTATCCAGATGCAACCCACGGACTGCTTGAGCATCTTGCAAGCTCGATGACTGAGACATACATCATATTCCACCGACTCGCCTCCCGGAACAGTCATGTCCAGACCTCACAGCGCAAAGCAGCCAAGGGACTTGCAGTAATTTCAGAGGCAGACGAGAGCAGCGTCATGGTAGAAATCCACAATCAACCGTCGAACCAGGTTGAAAAAAACAGCACAACGACGGGTTCCCGTCCCGCTGTTGAGCACAATCTGAATGGAGGCAGCTCAAGAGCAACGCAAGCGGGGGTGTCGGATCCTTCGGGCGCTACCAGGGCTCTTGCGCTTGATCACGTGAGGCTAGAAGCAGGAGTCGGCCAATCCGAGCCTACTACGGTGGACAGTAAGGAGTTCAGACGTTACATCAGGCGATTCAGCCCTTCGGCCACGCGAAAAACGAAGTCCATTCTAGCGAAACGCGCAGATTACCCCCGACCATCCGGTCGCGGCGAAAAGTGTGACTGGTGCTTTCAGCCTTTTCCGGATGGCTTGCCTCAAGGAGAAGAGTGGCAGTAAGGCAGCCCGTTTTCAACCAGGTAGTAGTGCTTGGCTAACTAATTGTACCACATAGACGGCATCTCCATGAAGACCACAAACCCTACGTTTGCATCTCGGAGCAGTGCTTCGAGTCCTTGACTAGGTTCGCAAGTTCAGCAAAGTGGCTCGAACATATGAAGATCTGTCATGGTCCGACCTGGCCTCGAGAAGTGCACGCGCCAACATCTTGGATCTGCCCGTTCTGTGGCAGAGGTGCAGTTGCATTCGAAAGACCAGACGACCTAGCCCTACATCTGGAAGGATCCCATACCAACATCTTGACGGAACCCCAGGTTCAGGCCATTGTACGTCAAAGCAGGTTTCACTACCCGCGAGCACCAGATATTTGTCCTCTATGTTCCTTTTCCGTGTCGCAGCCACAGGACCGAAAGCTCAAGAGTGTCGACCAGGGGGGACGAGCCTCGACAGCCGTGGGCCAGACTAAGCACACAACCTCTAACCATGAACAAACAAGGGAACAGCCGGCTCCAGGATCTAAAGCCGAGTCCTCTGCAGAGACTGCGACTCACATGGTTACACACCTCCAGGATATCATGCTCCTGAGCTTGCGCCTCATCCCTGCCCATCTCAAAACGCGCGGTTCAGAGGACACCCAGAGCATGGGCTCAAGCCAGTACAGTGTCTCTTCTATTACGCGATCGAGTCAAGGCTACCCTGGCCCGGTGGCAGCTAGCGACGATGGACTCGCCGAAGAATCGTCCTCATGTGTTGTGTCCGATGGTGGAGACCAGGAATACGATTTCTCCACACACATTGAACCCCCTGACGTTCTCCACGAGCTGGACTGGGACATCATGCTGAGACCCACGATGGACAGTCAGGAATTCGGAAGTTACAAAAGTCCATTCAGCCCTTCAGCCCTTGAACCAAGTTTCCGAACGCTCAGAGGCCATACCGACTCCGTATGGCTGGCAGTATTCTCACCTGACGGTCAGCACCTTGCATCAGGCTCGAACGATGGAACTATAAGGATCTGGAATGTGGCCACCGGCCAGTGCCTCCAGACTTGGAACGGCCATACCGGCATATTGTCGGTAGCATTCTCACCTGACGGCCAGCACCTTGCATCAGGCTCGGGCGATGGAACTATAAGGATCTGGAATGTGGCCACCGGCCAGTGCCTCCAGACTTGGAACGGCCATACCGGCACTGTATTTTCGGTAGCATTCTCACCTGACGGCCAGCACCTTGCATCCGGCTCGCTCGATGAAACTATAAGGATCTGGAATGTAACCACTGGCCAGTGCCTCCAGACTTGGAACGGCCATACCGACTCTGTATTTTCGGTAGCATTCTCACCTGACGGCCAGCACCTTGCATCCGGCTCTACCGATAAAACTATAAGGATCTGGAATGTGGCCACCGGCCAGTGCCTCCAGACTTGGAACGGCCATGCCGGCACTGTATTTTCGGTAGCATTCTCACCTGACGGCCAGCACCTTGCATCCGGCTCTACCGATAAAACTATAAGGATCTGGAATGTGGCCACCGGCCAGTGCCTCCAGACTTGGAACGGCCATACCGACTCTGTATACTCGGTAAAATTCTCACCTGACGGCCAGCACCTTGCATCAGGCTCGGGCGATGGAACTATAAGGATCTGGAATGTAACCACTGGCCAGTGCCTCCAGACTTGGAACGGCCATACCGGCTCTGTATACTCGGTAACATTCTCACCTGACGGCCAGCACCTTGCATCCGGCTCTAGAGATAAAACTATAAGGATCTGGGATATATTTTCCCTCGAAAGGTGAGACGAATTAGCTCAAGGTCAGGTTCAGTGTTTTCAGTGTGGATGTTTTCTTATGTGGAGTATATTATCGTAGCTAGGTAGTTAGGTATTGAGGTCCTATACTTCACTTGGCTCATCAAACCGGTGAGCATTCGTCATTAAGCTATATAGCCCGCGAAGCCTGTAAACGAGCGCCAAGTAGAGCAGGAAAGAGAAAATAATAAGACATCTGTCGCACCCTACGGTTCACATCGCTCAGCATGGCTCGCTCACTCACCCCTCATCTTATGGAGCAATCTCTTGCATAAATCACCTTACATTACGGAGCCGGTGGTATTCTGGCAAAGTTGGGAAGCTCAAAATACCAACATCTCTTCCTCCCCCCGGTATCCTCACACCACCGGGGATCTAGCTTCACCAGTACAGACTCCCCTGCGCGCGTTCGAAACGGCGATACTTTCGATCCACCCACCCGTCTCATCGTTCTCACCTTCTGAGCAATCTGCATCGCTTCCTTTCTGCCTGGGCTGTATTCCTAGTCCCCTGAAGACAGCTGCATCATAGCCTCTCCCACTGCAACGTCCCAGGAGCTCGATAACCCAGTCGCTGATAGCACTCGCTCCCTCCTCCCTGGGCCGGGCTACTTCAATCATGTGCCGGACCGAGGCAGCCGTGAATGAGCAGCTAGATTTCTTCTTCTTTTTCTTCTTCTACCACCACCATGAATTTTCATTGTAATCATCATCATCATCACCGTCGTCAGCCCTGAACATCTCAGAATTGCTTGCTGACTCCGGAAGCTCCTAGTCGGCCAGCAGCAGCATGTGTCGAAGCTTCTTGTACGGCGGCAACATTCCTGGTCGTAAAGAATTGCCGCTACACACTGCATAGCAACCGACAAAATCAGCTTGCTATTTCTCTGAAGGTTTATCAATATTACTGCTGCTGCTGCTGCTGCTGCTGCTGCTCTGAATTTTCCGCATTTCGTCACCGAGGCCGGCAAGAGATTGGTAAGGGGAGATGCGGCGATGGCTTCGTACATACAGGCACTCGAGGACCCTCAAACGTTTGGGATTGGCGGGGAGGTCATATTCGGGTCGAGTGGCGAATCCGTTGATGTTATCTGTGAAACCTCGCGGCGAGGGACGACAGAGCTTATCGAGCTCGTGGAGGTCGGGAAATCGGCTTGGTGATTGGACTTGCATCGTTATTTTTGGAGAGGTAGAGAGACTATGTGGGATGGGAGTGATTAAGGTTAGCTTGGGGAGATAAATGCTTTTTTTTATGGATGACTGGTGGTGGAAACGGTGGCGGCCGGGAAGAAAAAGTTAATATTTGCCGAGCCTAATTACTCAAACCTTACCCACCTACCTCTACACGCTCCTGTGGGCGTTATCACGTCAACTAGCTCTTTTTCTTCTTTTTTCTTTTCTTTTCTTTTTCTTTTTTTCTCACCTCACCTCAACCAAAACCCCTCCTGACCTAAACCCATTCCCCAAAGGCCAACATGAACGAACCATGTCAATCGCCATACGTGTTTCTTGGCCTTGATCAATTAGACGATTTCTGTCGTGCCCTTCCTCGACCTAGCTTGGAGCCCGACGCAGTCCAATCAGGGTTACAATTCCCCCCAACGAAAAACGCCTCAGGGTCCTGCAATATCTGCACGATGCCATTAGCGCATCTCCGTACCAATCACACTCGATGGACTACGACAAGCCATGTCAGACCACCACCCCAGCCCCTCGCATAAAAGTCGTGCACGTCTGGGTTTGGGTGACCGAATACTTGGCGCCGGTCTGCAATCTATATCGGCAATCTTGTACGACCAAGAATGTGCCGGTGCCGGTACCGGTGACGGTGACGGCGACAAGGCGTCGTCTTCTTTAGAAAAAGCGTGCTACTACTACTACCCGGAAAAACTCTGGAAATCCCCTGACCCTCCCGGTCCTTTTCCGCCTCGATTATTATTGGAGCGAGACGGCGAATGGATGATGGGCATGACTAGCCCCCGTTACACCTCTGGGCGGGAATAAGATTTTTCGCAAGATGCTACAGGTTGACTATGGGCTGCCGCAAACCTTTCATGATAATGACGGAGTACTATTTGATATGAGCCCCAGCAACATCTGGTCGGGCACAAGCCTATCTGCTCGACACATACAAGAAATGGCCCGGAGATGCAAACTGGGTAAACTCCCGGAGGCGCATCACTGGGAATATTTGGGAAGTTGGATGCTCGCTGCGGAAATCCCTTATTCGTTTAGTCGGATTAACTGTTCGGACATTGCTATGATGATGTATTATCATTATATTTACCAACAACCGCCGCCACCATCATCACTGTCGGGAACACTGTCTGAGAGAACATGTACATGTACATGTGCACCACTTGGTGGGGCTGGGGCAACGCGACGACAACAACAACAAAATGGGGGAGAACAAGAAGAGATGGACAAGTATCAAGGTATCCTCCAGGAACTGGTTGATGAAATTCCCTTGCGTGGTCCAGATCAGTTGATTCGCAAACTCTCCATGGACATTAACACTGTCCTTCCCGGATGGGGATGGAGAAAAAGGGATCCGTCCATCCCTAGGAACCGAGGAGGAACGGAGAAAGATACGAGAGACGGCAGAGAGACTTGCCAGAGAATATGGGCTAGGACCGCTGCGTCTGCCGAATACCGGTGGGGTTTTTCGCTTGCCGAGGAAGGAAGTATTAAGGTTTGTGTTTTGGATGGCGTGGAATATGGCTCTTTGGGATCGAGATAATTTGAGGTACTGTTGCCGTTGTGCATGACATGGAGTTGGAACTCGCTGTTGCGCGACGGGAACTGGAACATATCACGAAAATATATCACGGCACCGTGCTGTCAAGCACAACTTGGAAATATACAAAGTACGAATATCACTCCTTTGTCTCAATCAACTCTATTTACCTAGGTACCTAGGTAGGTAGGTAGGTAGGTATCCAAGTGCACGCCCGCCAGGCCCACCTCAAATGCACAATGTTAAGCAGAAAACGCAGCAGTTGAGAATTAAATCTGCCCCTTACCCCAGCGGAGTGAGCCGGCACACCTACCTTACCTAAACACTAAGCACCTAGGTACCTACCTACCTCACTTAATGTCAAATATTTCCAACACAGTCTTAGTAACTAGTGAGAACTGGTTTTGACTTTTTCAGCGTCGACCTAAACGGCGAGGACGATGGGCGAGGACGATGGCGAAAAAGTCTTGGGATCTTTTAGCGACTACTCTTCTTCTGCGGCGGAGAGACCCTGCAGAGTTTCGCAAGCAGAAACTCACCGTCTTTCAAACCGTCTTTGTGGTAAATGATATCGAAGCTCATTTTATTCCCTTCAGTCCATACGGCGCGGACGGCACCCGGCTCTCCTGTTGTTGTTGCTGTTGTTGATGGAGTCCAGGTCGTTACCGAGTCAATCATGATGGGGAAGTGAAGCCATGCTCGTTTTTTCCCTTCTTTCTCGGGGTAAAACTTTCCCCGACCGGCTGCCACCAGGGCAATTTCGTTGTCATAATTGTTGTAATATGAGGGGTAATGACACTGATCTTGAAGTTCATCGGGGGCATTGCGAAGTTGGGCTTCTACCTTCCATGCCTCGATATACCCGAGGTTGCCGAGGTCATAGTAATCCACGGTTGGTGGGGCCGTGTGGTGGCTTCGGATAATTTTTGGGGACGACATGTCGAGAATGAGTTTGTGATAGCCCGGTGAAACCAAAAAAAAAAAAAGAAAGACGACCCTTTTTGGGGAACAAGAAACCGAGAGACGAAGTACAGGTAGGGATGGACAAGTTTCAACAGAAAGTAATATTTGGTGTGTAGTCACCGATGGTCTAGCGGCTCTTTGGAAGACGAGCTCTTGAAGACTGGTCCCTCCTGTATTTATGTTGCTTCTGAGCTGTCAAATCGCTTAGATTTTCCATACAACATTCAAATTACTCTCCTGCTGTTCTAGGAACACTTTGCAATGCAGTGCAGGACAAAGAATATGTAACATGCGGCCGACCCACCAGCCAGTAATTCCATTGGTTGAACCTGACAGTGACGCTCGCTTGCGTGGGAGCCAATAGCTGCCATCATAACTAACAGGTTGTGTTGTGGTGTTGATGTCTTGCGTCGGAGCAAGGTCACGTTTTTGCATCAAATTGACAAAGAACGGGTAAGCTCCAGCTAGGCCCAAGCTAAGCTCGAGCTATACCATTGTCGAGAGAGCTCTTCTAGCTCTTGCAGCTCTCTGGTGCCGGTCGGTTCTTTGTTTCTCAATGGAGCCCATTCGGTAATTGAAAGGTAAATGCCATAATGTCAGCGAGTCTTTTCAACACAAAGAGATTGTCCAGTGATCCCAAGCTGGTCGGGAACAGCACTGACATGCTACATGCCCAAACGTGACAGAATCTGCCAAGTTTTCAACGACGCTGAAAATGGACACGGAAAGACGAACAACCTCGTCAAGACCCTGTATTTTAAACCTTGTCATTTCCTAATTTCTCTCTCTCCTACCACTATTTGATCTGTGTTCAGCGCATTTCGGCCCAGTCCAGTGCGCTTCGACCCAGTTTCGTCTGTCTGACTTGTTAATCTGACTTGATCGGATCGCGTTAACCCTCAGAACCCTCCGCCCCCACCCCCCTGTTTTTTTCTTTCTTCTTTTTCTTTTTTCTTCCTTTTCGCTTTCTCGAAATGGAATCCCCTTCTTCACCCTCTCCAGTCGGGACCTCCCCCCCTTTCTGGCCTGCCACCCGGGCGAGAACGGGGACGTAACGCACTGCGCTGGCGCGGTGACGGTCTGGGCACTTTTGGGAATTGCCGCGACTCTTGTGGTTGGTTTTGCTGGCTACAAGTTTTATCATTCCGTTTATTGCCGGTTTTTTACGAAGAGCAAGAAGGGCAAGTTCAAAGGCAAGGCGGTGGTGAGGAATGATGAGTTTGTATAAGTGTCTGTCTTTTAAAGGGTTAGCGCCCCTGGACACCTCTGCATTTCCTTTTGCTCTTCCTGTTGATCTCCCTGATGGTTTGATCTTTTTTTTCTCTTCTTTTTTTCTGTTTTCAACTCCAGTGAGTTTAGGCTTGGTTAGGCCCAAGTCTAGTGGCAGGTACGTCTGATCTTGCTTGGGTGAATCCCAGGCAGACTTCAATTTACATTCGTTTCCCATGAACCTGTTCCACTCCCGTGTATTGGATATGGCTGTGACCTTTATTCTTTTACTTAACCACGTTTTGATACTCTAGTCCTAGATACTATGCAAGTGAGAATTACCCCGAGCTTCGTCAGCCTGTTCCTCATCCGACTCTTTAACCCGCTGCCGAGGTCGTCTTAAACAAAGCAAACCCCATAACCGCGATGGTGCCCACCATTAGCTTTCCTGGCCACTCGCCAGTGTCGTGTTGACAATATCAAGGTTTCCAAGAATAGTTCCCCGATTCAGAGATGAAAGTGAGGAGTGGGAGGAGGCTCGCTTCATCAACTTGAGAAGGAGAAACGTAGCCATTGTCGCACCAGCTGCAGTAATAACAAAATACCAAAAATAGCCAGAGAGTACCGGACCAGACTGGTTTGTTGAAGCGCCCCCTGATTGGTCTCCATCAGTGGAGCCGTTGTTGTGAAAATTTTGGTCCACCCAGCGGTTTTAAAAGTCAAAAACAGGCATGGCGAATATTTCCTAGTCGCCAATTAGCTCCAGCCTGTAATTGGAGATGAAGAGAGTATACCGCTATCGTAGCAGAGGGGACGAAAAAAGTAGCAACTGAAGCAATAACGGTGCTGCTCTGGGCTTGGTCACTGCTGTGACGCGCTTGCTCAGCACCGCTATGGGCGAGCTCAGCTGCTTTCTTGGCTTCTATTCTGTTGCTTTCGGTGATGAACTGTGTCGTATTAGCCAAGCACGACTAAAGAAATGAAGGGAGTGCACCAACCAATTCTCTGGTGTATGCGAGCTCCTCATAACCCAACCGACATCTAACTATGATAGAATCTACCTCGCCGCGCAGTTCTCTGAACCTGTTGAGAAATCGATCGTAGCTGGTGGAATACTCGTCAACGCCTGCCTGGTTATGTTGATCCCCTGGGCTTTTGGACATCTCCAGTCTTTTTTCATGCTCGATCCTCCTTGATGCTTCTTCAAACTCTCTTTTAACCGTTCTTGCCTCCTCCTCCAACTTCTTGGCCCCTTGGTAAAACTCCCCTATCTGGAAGCTAGATTCCCATTTGAGATTCCGCTCATGTTCCGGGATGTTAGGTCCCCTCAGGGGTATCCCGTCTTTTATGTCGTCTAGCTTCAGCTCCAAGTCAAAAACAAACTGTTCGAGCCTGTCACGCTGAAGCTCGGCAAACAAGCCCGGTACGAGCATTGGGTGGTCCCTAACCTCTGGAGACTCCGAAAGAAGTGACTGCACATGGTCCATTTGGCCCGCGGTGCAACCGTAAAAGACGGTCAAGGTTAGCTTAGAGTCCGTGTAGTGGGTTGAGGACACCGCAATATGGTCAATATCGAACTCGTGCGACATGACGGCGGTAAACATATAGATTAGCTCTCCGCCGGGGGCCTTGCCTCTGAGAAAAGTGGAATAGGCCTTCCTGTTCCAGAGTGCTTTGCAGATGACATTGTGCATCAGGAATGCATCCATGACCTTGTGCCATTGGCGTTTGGTGAATGGCAGACATTCGAGTCTGGCTGAGATCTCGCTCTGGACCAAACCATTGCTCAGGAGGACCCCGTCCGACTGGGTGGGCTTGGCGCGAGCAGATAGTCTGGACATGGGTGAGCTGTTTAGAGTTTGTTCAGACCGAATGCAGCTTAGAAAATGATATAACCAGACGGCCGGCCAGCGTTGGGAGATCCGTCGAAAGTCGAATTGTGCTCATCAAAGTTGTTGGATAGAAAAGGCCGTGCCTTTGACACGATGACGAGGTGATTAGAACGGGTTTCCAAATCTCAAATTTTGCCAAGAGTACGACCTACGCTCATAAATTGATCCCAGCCATTATCTTCATCTTCATCTTCTTCGTCATCGTTCTCGGTGATTCCTCCTTGAGCTTCAACACTTTCGTGATTGTCACCATCTTCGTCCGTGGGGGATGCGACCATGGCATTCAACCGGATGCAACGTTCAACGTCAGGGTTACCCCCCATGGTTAATCAGGACAAGTGAATCATGCCCTGGAACGCCCCTCTTATATCGGAAGGAGGAGCAATCAAGGTAGTCATCGTCCAGGTTGTGGAGGAATGGGTCTAGGACAGCGGGCCAATCCATGATGGGTCAAGTGAGCGAGGAGATATGTGCGTGGGCCATGATGGACGGCGGCTAGCGCAGCAAGCGGGACCAATCGAGCAATTTGTACTGCGCTGAACAAGAGAAGGTGACTTGGAGCCGCAACATAACCAGACAAGGCTTTGGTCGTGTTCTTCAGTGTCTGGCAAATTTGAGTGAGATGCACAAAGCAATGTATGGTGTACCTTATTTGGGGATGGGCATATGCTGTAGAGGTATGCAGAAACGGGTGTTCGGAGGTGACGCATCCCATTGGCCCGATTGCCATTGTGTATGGTGGAGACAGACGCCTTCTACACGAAGTCCAAGCAGTGTAAGCGGGTAGTCCTGCCGTGACACCTGGATGACGTAGTCAGAACACGGCCAGCATTTCATTTCAGCCCGCAGGCGTTGAACCGTGCTTTTCCCTCTGCGATATCTCCCACGTGGGGTCCTGGTCATGAGACGTGGTCTCTACTGCAAATTATATCTCGATGATGACAAAACAACACCAAAATACCTTTTGCCACAACGGAAACCCCCACTTTGTACGCGGACTAGTGGCTCTGATGTTTCACGTGGCGAGGGTTTGCATCCGAGTGTAATAAATTGGATTCACTAATGTAACCCTACAGGAAGACAACTGTCCCATCTCCTGATGGACGGGCGTTAAAACTGGCCAAATGGCTGGAGGGAGTTTAGGGAATGCCAAAATGAGCAACTGTTGTTTGTCGTTGCTGCCAAGCTTCCACGTTAAACAACAAACAGCCCTTGGCATCCCGGCAGGACGGCAGGACGTCGACAGGGTTTCAAGACTACCACTTGTCAATTCTTTGCCAAGGGAAGATGCATGGAGAGTCATGAACTGGGGAGGTATAGAGTTGTTCTCGACACCGGGTATGTTTTTTCTTTTTTCTTGGGTGAAAGAAGAAAGTAGCTATCAAATGGCATTGTTCATTGCTCAATGTTACTAGGCCTAGAAACAGGATAGAGGAGACAAGAAAAAAAAAAGAAAACAGATATGATTGAATTCAAGTTGGGGGACCGCATCAAATTCACACCATGTGCCGCTCCGCCTTACTGACCCTCGGAAAAAACATCCCCGTGAACCACGACCACCAAAAGTACAGAAGGAAAACCGCAGCGGTCAGTCCGCCGGCCACGGCAAAGTACACCCACCACCACTCGGACACGACAGTCTCATCGTCTTTGGGATGCCAGTTGAATAAGCCCATGGACATGAAGGTCTTTTTTAGTCAGGGTTCATTAGCAGAATATTTTGTTGTGGTTGGGGTGTAGGTACTCACCGCGGCAAAGGTTGCCGGCAAGAACGCCATGGTTAGGATAGCTAGGGCTTTCATCTTGTTGACCTCTTGACGGGCAATGCTCGAGGTTTCCTGATACTCTGTTAACACTTATTCACCCTCCCTAATGCCTTTATTAGAAAGAAATAAAGAAAAAAAGAAAAAAAAAGAGAGAGCCCTACCATTTGAAAAGTCATGCCTACTTGCTCCAATAACCCCTCGCACCTCCTCACCATAGCGGCATACTCATCCACCGTCCTCTGCAAATACTCTACCGCATCCAAGTCGGACGACCCCTCGAAATCTCTAGCCGCTTTGACCTGCTCTGCAAACCGCTCTAGCTCTTTTGCCCAGCTGACTAGGCTATTTTTGAGGAGGGTGACTTCGGCGGCTACACCGACCAAATCCCGCGGGTCATCTTCCAGAACCGGTCTCCCTGTACCAGTCCCAGTCCTAGTTCCAGTTCCCGTCCTCTTGACAAAGCCAGCCGTGCGATTCTGATTCTGATTCTGATGATGGTAATGATGGTGACTTTGAAAATTCTTAATAAGGTGAACCAGCTCGTCAGCGCGGCGTTCCACCTCTTCGAAACGATGGACTTTTTCCAGCTGAATAAATGTGTTGATCAGCGAAAAGGGATGTTGTGCATGTTCCTGTTCATCTTTATTCTGTCCTTGTCCTTGTCCTTGTCCTTGGGCTCCAGAAGAAGAAGAAGAAGAGGAAGGAGAAGAAGAAGAAAAAGTAAAAGTTAGACGGGAGAGAATAGTGTTGGTCTGCACTGCCGTACAGCCAAAAAAGACGGCATAGGTGAGATGGCGCGTGGGGAAGTGGGTGATGGTTAGACCAGTATCGGAAGGGAGCGTGTTGGTTGTGCGGAGAATGTAATC
>Ga0247765_1000457_pt1 | contig 32083 bp, 37 predicted proteins | sample UWRJL106311C6_FD_179949 | JGI IMG/M metagenome (GOLD analysis project Ga0247765, IMG submission 179949) | Plant litter microbial communities from Arlington Agricultural Research Station in Wisconsin, United States - UWRJ-L106-311C-6 | ecosystem: Environmental > Terrestrial > Plant litter >...
GCGGGGGATACAGGGGTGGAGGGGGGAGGAGAAATGTGGGAGACAAGGGAAGGTACGTACCCAGGACCAAGCAACGCTCCAAAACCGTCCGCCTCCTGTAATTGGATGTCCGTCCTGCAAAGAATTGACCGCGGAATAGGCCCAAAAGCAGTGCTCGGTCGTAATTATTCACGCTCGAAGGACAAAAGTTCTGGTCCCTTCTGGCTGAAGAGCGAGGGAAGGAGGCAACAATGGAGGAATCAGCATGAGAGAAAGATAAAAGGCCAGGCGGCGGATGGTGCACGGTTCCAGCGGAGGGCCACATGTACCCATGTACCTCATCCACCCGGCGGGGCCCCTGTCGCGCTCTTGCAGGGATGTATGCAGGCTTGCAGTCAGTTTTGGTGGGAAAGTGGGACGTTGATCGTGAGGTGAGGTACCGTACACCGTGCGAACTCGCTGCGCTCCAAACTTGGTGTGAAAATGGCATCGTCCCCTGTCGCTGTGCTCGACCCAGTTGGCCAAGCACCGCCGGCGTGGAATGCGCAGGTTGCGCAAGCAGCGATCTCCGCTCGCAGCAGTCCTCAACTTGCAATATTTTCCTAGGTACACTCGCTACTGTGTGCTGATTTCCATCGCCCACCAAATCTGCACCTAGCGAGAGCGAGCAGAACTTTTTGAAGCCTGGGTCTGCCCATCAGTCTTTATCATTCAGCCTTTGGACAATTAAAACTGTGCTAGTCTCAACAGCCAGACATGGAGCCTTTTTAGATTTCTCACGGCCCCGAAGCCCCCCGAACTCGAGTAAGATATCTATCCAACCAAGTCATGAAATTTGAGAAGTGCTCCGCCTGGATTGACTGAGTATAACTGTCGAGACTCTCGCCTCCGTTCAATGATTCCGTGCGCCTGGAACGGTCGCGGCGAGAAGCGAATGGCCAATCGCAGAAACCGGCGGGGGCGTCTCGCATCAATCCCTAGCAAGGATACACCGGTACTTCCGGACTTTTCTTGGCACGTTGCCGTTCAAGTGGCGCCTGAATGACGTCGGCGAGTATGGAAAGCGCTGAAGCAACACCACTGGCTGTCTTCAGCAAAACGGCTTTGCCTGATGTCTCAGCGAAGGCCCAATCAACAACGAGCAATCCGAGGATGAATTGACCAGACAGAGGGCCGTTTTGAACCACACAAATATTTTCTTTGCTTACACACTCCTTTCTGATGAGGCAATCCTGCGCGACGCTTATTCCCAATGGAACAATTGCTTGCACACAGTGAGAGGCAAAACTTGGTCACCCATCTTCAGAGCAGATCACGTTATTGCAGGGGGTCAGCACGGGGAAAAGCCCCGCACATCTCTCTTCACGCTGGATTTGTCCTTGTAGAACTGATGATAAAAACAGCCCACGCTCAGCCAGCCGACGCCAGCCTTCACAGAGCATGAGCTCGGTTACTTTGAAGCCATACGTGCCCCAGGTGCCATACTTCAGCTGATTGGGACAGCTGCGACGCCGGCGGCGAAGAATGGCCATTGAAGGGGCGACTTCGCTCCAGCCGGCCGAAGCCTGAAGGAGCGAAGAAAACCTTTCCATTGCACTAACCATTTTGGGCTGACACCATGCCGGCCCCAACCTGGAAAATATTTTTAGCGCGAAACGAGCTCTCGACGGCGGCCGGCTAGCTTACAACTCAAACCCGCTAGAGCGACCCAGTAACCTTTAGGTCCGGTGAAAGCTGATGAGGATCGGTATGAAAGAGAGGGGATAGACGATAACAGCGGGCATCTCACCTTTGCCCATTGCCGAGATGCCCGCGGAGTCTCCGTTGAGACCCTTGTGTCGTCACTCGCCGCTGTCTCCTTACCCTATCCGCCTTCCGATCATCGAGGCCCACGGCTCAAGACGGCCGTGAGCGGAGCACCGCCTTGGCTGCTCTTCGCTCCCTTTGGAATATTGAGATTGTGCGTAAGAGAAAGGCTTCCCCCCCACTCATGATGTCGCCCCATAAAGATGGATGGCGATGCATTTTAGTCGGCCGCAACAATGCATGCCGTGCAGGACCAAGTGGAAACGGGTCCGCGCCGGAGCCGTCTTTGACGTCTAATGATCGGCCCGTCAATGGAGCGAATGGGTCCTCCACTAAATCTCACTCCGTACACTGCACCATGAACAGCCTCTGCGAACATCAGGCTATTAGCTTTGCGGTGCTCCATAAAGCCCCCCGAGTGGTTGCCCGGACCTTTTGCCGTCACAGCGGATTCAGATATCAGCACGACTTGTCCGGGGCGTGAGTCATGGCAGTGATCCTCTACCCATCTTTTACAAGTTGGTAACGTCAACCCCGCGCCAGAAAGCTGGATATCACAACACCCCCGCGCTCTGCCAGCCTCACTTTGGACACTCCGTCTACACTACCTATCCAATCACAGCTGGCGTCAGCGAGACAAGAGACTCGACTGGTGCGGAGACATTTGCCCCTGTCCCTCCTGAGGGCCCGTTTCCGAGTGAAGTCCACTTCACTACGGCTTGGCGTCCGCTGCTCGGCGTGCCTATTTCGACGTCTCAAAACCGAGTGGATCTTCTTTCTGGCCCTCTTGTCCTGAATCTTGATTGTGCGCGGTCTCCTCGTTCACCTTACCAGAAGCAGACAGCAGTGCAGGACGCCGACGCCGCAAGAAGGCCTGCAGGGCTGATATCAAGATCCCAGTCCTTGGCTGCTTGAACTGCCTCGCAGTCTAACAAATCTCCGCGCGGTTTCACACCGCGTCTTGTTATCTTAACGAATCCTTACCTCTGATTTGCCAGTCACTGCGGCTTTGTCCCAACCCTGGCGCTTCCTCGCCGCATCCCTGTCGAATGTCGCTTGTCTTGCATGAGGCTAGGCTTGACCCATGCAACACAAGAAGCAAGCCATCACGCACACGCCACCGAAAAAGAAAAAAGAAAAAATTGCTGCAGAAACGGTGGGCACTTTTCACTCGAGCCTCAGCTCCGATGGGACGGCGACGCATGTACTGGCTGCTTCATTTCCAAAACCACTGTTGCTCGGCTTGTGCGCATCCACTGCTACCAAGAATGCGACTCTGCCGTCAGGCTGCTGATGTTTACCTAACAATTATCCACTGGCTCCACCCTGCCTTGGTCCAGGCCAGTCGTACCATGGCGCCGGAGGGATCCGATGCTGAGCGCTGAGAGGGCAAAGATCCGCAAGTCTTGCATCCAAAAATCCATATGTGCCATGCAAGTGATGAGCCCTTGCGGTTCTGCAGCGCGCAATATCTCGTAATTAATCCCAAGCATGCGCAGAGCCCTGCTACCCAACGCGATTCGCCCCAGCCGCTGATAAGAGGCTCCGAGGACCGGCACAGATACGGCGGGCTTGCAGTTTCGCAGCTTCCCAAAGCCACAACCCACTCGGCCAGCGCCTGCTGATGGTGTGTACATGGGGGATCAGTGCCAGAAATGCCGGAATCAATTTCGGGTGGGACCCGACATCCGCTTCTTCGATGCGATAGTCGTTGACTGGAGTGTATGGACGGCGCCGCGGGGTCTCATCCCACGCACCGACAATGTCGCGATGCGACTCCGTCGAGCCAGGAAGGGAGGACAGGCGCAGGCTCAATTTGCGATTGCCCGCTGCGAAGCCCGGCAAGGGCAGTTGGGGGATGGGGGATTGTCGTTTGGAAGAGGGGTTCCATCTACCAGCACTCACAAGAAGTTCTCAGATGGCGTGCTCAAAGAATGTCAGCAACACTAGCAATGGCATCAACAAAACTCCGTGCCGGCCGTTCCTGGGCGATGTTTCGGTGCTTTAAACGTCGAAGAAAGTGAGAACTTCATGATTATCATGAAGTTGACGCTCTTGGGCTGCAGCATCAGCCTGCTATCTTCGGGATTATGCCATGGGGTTTCTGTTCCTCACACGGCCGGGCCGGGCAGCTTACCCTTCGGTTTTAAACAGGCAGCGTTCCACGATATCCCCAGCGCCAAACAGCCAACAATAGGATGCCCCTCATCCAACGCTCCTGCAGCGTTGCACAGCACCCACGGGTGTCTCAGATAGTGCACGTCGTGGCTTTCGTAAGCGACTGATTCGACAGCCAAGCGGCACATCGAGATTGACGCGGGCGATGACTGAACCCAAAATACACGTCTTGAGCGAGTTGTTGACACAACCTTGAGGCGGCTTCCGAGCACCAGTCCAGTGCATCGCCGAAACTAGTTTGTTGGCGTGCAACTATCATTCATTGAACATTGTCGGTCCGGCAAGTGCACGCGATGCATCGAACGACAGCTCAGTCCGCCAATGTCATTCCCAAGATCTCGTGTTGGGTTTCCATGGATCGTCCTCCCCTCTTGGCGCAGGCCCCACGCCCGGGAGACACCCACGCCCGACAACCCGCCTTCTGGCCCGGGCGTGATGATCTGACCGGCACAATTAAGACCCACTAGGCAATGGAGAGCTCGCACCCATGGGCATCACGTCTCCATTTGCCATTCGCTGGCGCTCACCAGCCAAGAACCTAGTGTTTGATCAAAACTCATATGGGCTAAAGGTCGGTTTGCTATGGAGGAATCCAGACTTTAGCTACCTTTGATCCCCCCGGTGAAAAAAGAAAAAAATTGAAGAAAAAAACAGGAGGGGCAAAACGGTGCTAGTAAGCGATGAATGCCAATCGCCAAGACCGATGAGATGTTTCTGCTCTGTGATGCCCCTCCCTGCGACGAGTTCTTATCTATGCCATTGGCCAATCATGGCACGCGGGTACAGCAGGCATTTGCGTCCCTGGCTGACGACGGCCCAAGCACGTGGCGCAGAGGTCGCTGTTTCCTGACAACGGCTTTCCGACGGACGGGCCATTGGTGGTGGACGTTTTGGCCGCACACAGTGCCGCCTCAAAACTGACGACACAGTGCAACCGACCGTTTCGACACGGAAAACCAACCACCAACCACATTGGTCCTTCCTGACGCAAAACGCCAAATATCTGCGGCCATGCAATACAACACCATCGGTTTTATTATTCCAAAGTTATATTCTCTTTGCATATAACCTCTCCTGTGGCCTATGATAACAATCTGCCGTCATTTGTGCATCATCCGCGGCTGCAATCGTCCTCCTGATCATCTGCTCACCGCACTCGTCGCTATCCCGCCCTCGAACGATGTTTTGCTGACTTGCCGTGTCCAGCCCCTACCGAATCTGTCAGCGGAACCCGTGCAGGGCGAGATGATCGTTGCTTGCCGGAACCGCACACATACTGCTTTCGAGCCGGCTCTCGGGTGTAACGGAGCACGACCTGTCGGAAGAGGGCCAATCCCCATCGGAAGACGGCTGTCGCCAAGGCATTTCTGGACGGCACAGTAATGTCAGATGTAGCGCGCGACAGTCTGCAGCACGCATGCAGCCAGAGGACCAAACATGGTTCGCACATCGAAGGTGTTATTCATTGAACCATGAATTGAATTGCCCTAGGTATCAAGTTCTGCCTGCCGTCCCGGAGCCTCTTGCCCGTTCCTATGTCCCCGCCCGGGGCGTGAAAGCGCAAAAAAAAAAAAAAACGTCTTTGACACTTTCGGTTCTCTACCGCATTTTTCTTCAATTTTTTACGACGGCTCTTTCTTGGGCCTAACCATCACTCTGGGCAACCTTTTTTCCAGTTGATGCCTCCCTTTACAAGAAGGGGTCCGGCGAGGAAGATCCAGGGTCTCTGGCGAAAAGCAGGGTCTTTGATCGACACTCGGGAGAATGCCTCTTCATCGCAAAAGGGCTGGTCAGGACAGACAGAGCTGGTGGAGTGTGGATACGATGATGGGATTCTGGAGGGAGAGGGTGGGAATTTGGCGCGATGTCGATATCTCTGGGGCATGCCGAAACACAGACTGCCCCTCCTCGTGCCCCACCACCACCACAACCACCACTATTATCCCAGTTGCCAACCCCCGGTCTCTACACTAGACGCAGCCGATCAGGGAACCTAATAATGCAAGTCGACATTGGCTGCCAGCCATCACATCGTGGATGAACGGATGCATATTGCCGGAGCTCCTGGCCCTCTACGGTTTGCACTGCAGCCAACGAAACCATGGTATTGCCGGCCTGTTACCACAAGTGTCACAAAGAGTCAAGGTCGTCGTGAACGAAAAATTTGTTTCTTCTGTCCCCCAGATGATCGCACTCGAGAGCCTGTCGAGCTTCTCAACCTTTCCTGGGCCCCCAAGGTGCAGCTTTCAGGCGTTTCGTACGCTCTCAATGCCACACCATCACCAGCATGCAGCTCCTATGCAAAGCGACGCGCAATTTGCCCCGGTTCCCCGCGGGGTATCTTCGCGGCGTTCAGCTTACCATGTCGAACAGGGTTGGTTCCAAGTTTCTCTCATTCCACACATATGCACGAGTTCTCGAGCCGCCCTAACATCCAATCGCAGATCCGGCCGGACCTCCCCCTCGGCTTCGCACATCCAATAATGGACAGAAGACAGCTGCCTGTCGTGCGAACCCGGCCACTTGGCCCTCTCTCTTGTTATAAGCACGTCGCTAGAGTTTAGTCTGCACGTTCAATAGTGCGAGGTCGACGACTCCCTAGCAGCTCTCGAATCGGGGAGCCGTAGTCAACAACACCTGGCTGTGGGAACTAGAGGATAGTACTGACGACCATACCCACTTCTCTACGCCCATGCCTAGGTCCTATGGGGTCAAACTCTACACAAATAAAACCGGGCGGCTTGACTTACGCCGTTACGCGGTCAGCAGTGTACGGTCCTCGCAAACTGCAACCTCGGGGCCAAGTTTCTTCTGCGGGCAAGGAACTCAAGGTCAGAAACGGGCCAAATGGCAAAGGTTACCGTTGAGTGAAGGACGCCAGAAAGGAGACACCAGGGTTCCAATTTCTCTCTGGTCCCAGTTAGCTGGGAATAAGGCAGAAAGGTCAGCGATGCCGTCTCCCAAGACCACAAACAAGGCTCGGGCGCCACGGGAGCTCGACTCGCCATGGTCCCGCGCACTTGGAAACATAAGAACGCTCGGCTATTTACACCAGCCGAACGTGCGCGAGGTCCCGTGGTCAAAAGACGCATTCAGCGTGTTGCTTCCTTGGTTTCGACAACAACGCTTCATATGTTGTCCGGAACCTTCAAGGTTTGAGTCCAAACACGCGGCCGTAGTTTTGGAGCGGGGCTCAGAAACTTTGCCAATTTCGAGGCTAGTCCGTATATGGCTAGCGACTAATACCAGACTGCAGCGATTCAAAGTCTATGACGTAGTGCTGCATCACGCCAATCGACGGCTCAGGCGTGACATCGCACAGTACGAAAAACGGGAGACACAAACTGTGCACCAGCCCCGCCGTCCCAAGATTGCAGTGCACACCTGCCCTGAAAGGTTCCCAGTCGTCTTGCGCTTGGGCGCCGGTCATGGCCTCGAAAGCCTGGCAACTGGGTGCCAAAATAAAAGGCACTCACTACCTTGCAGTACAAGTGGCACCATAGAAAATCCTAGCAAAATACAGGTATCGGTAAGTACTATCAGCCCACAAGCCGCCCACTACCACCCAGTCATTTGACCTCTAGCTACTAACACTTCCTGCATCCTAGCTACCATAGAATCCACCAACTTGTTAATTATCTTCTGGGTGACGACCTTTTCCCAGGCCTCTAAAATCAACGCCTTTAGGTCTGAGCCAATGTAAAAATGCGCCCTAATATATTATTTGACTGCACGCCAGCAATTTTCAATCGGCGAGAGGTCTGAGAAGATGCTGGTGTGATGCTGGTAAAATTGTTAAGGGCCCTGTTAGGCAAGGTGGCTGGAGGGGGCACGTGCGGCTCTCTTTGGCGTGCCTGTTTTTTTGGCACCCAGTTGCCTGGTTCCCAGGCTGCGCCAGGACGACCGAGATTGCAAAGCTCCATCAATGGTAAAGCACAGTCCCGCACTGTGAAGGCTGTTCGTACTTCTCCCGCTAAATATCAAGAGTGGGGCAATCCCACCTTTTGGCCTTGAGATGCTTCCCCCACGACTTCGTGTGGTGTTGAACTACCTACACTGCCGTGACTGCTTACTCTGTATGCCGGGAGCACAAGATCTTCAAGAGTGCGGGACACCCAGATATCTCTTGTGTACACGCACGCTGGTATGACAAAGAAGCCGTTGGACAATGGCATTCTGCTCGACGTGACACACCAGATTGGCGAGTGGGGTCCATCCCGCGCACTGATAAAATTTCCGATAGCAACAGGGAACGAAGCCTCACATCAGCAAAACCCCACCTTATCCTTCGTAAATCTCGACGCGTCGCACGAAAAGTGGAAGGAGCCGTCAGGCTGGAAAATTCCGCCTTTTGCGTTGAGGTTGCGGCAATCCTGTACTTGAAATGAGATAGAGATCATCAATTGCGTCCACCAGCTGTGAAGTAAGCTCCCTTTTCTCAAGTAGTCCGGACGTCCAAATGTCCTCCAAATCTCCTCCAAATTCAGGGACGTTCTGTTTTTTTCTTCCCACAAAAAATTTCGCTGGATCGATCTGAGGGCCGTGAATGTGGCTGGCTGAACTCAGACACCCACGCCGTTTGCTCGCAGTTAGCGTCGAGCAGGTGATCTGCGCAAACCAACCAATCCATCCCGCTCATTTTCCCACGCTCATCCATCTCGCACCCCACGCGAAGCCCCAATTCCACACCGTGTGGGGGCAATCCCGGTGTGGACATCAGATCTTTGCCCAAGCAGCCCAACAAAATTCCACGCTGTGATCGGGATGGAAAGGCCTGGCCAAGCCAGTCGCCCGCCAACGCTCATGACAACCGCGAGAGCCTGAGGTGAGAAAGCCGACGTTGCGCCATGGTCCAAAATTTACCAAAACAGCGGTGTGAGCACGCCTGCGAATTCACGAACTTTCATCACATTTTGGGAACCGTGATCGGATCCCAATTGGTCAGCAAGGTTTTCACCCCTAACCCCTCCCCAGCCTAGTAGAATGCTTGACGATCTGGAGGCTCTGCATGCAATTGCCCACATTTTTTCTAGCTTGGTTCTGGGTTGGTCTGGAATGCCAGATGTCTCGGATGGGAAATCCAATCAGATCACGGCTTCGTCTGACGACTTTTGACGCAGGTTCTCAATGTCCAAAAACCTGCCTGGCTTTTCCAAACCAACTTGGACTAACCCCGCAACCCTGCGAGCCCCGATCATCCCAACACAGGGTTGCCCGCTGGAGCTTTCCACAGCACGCCAAGTCCGGTGGATGCGGACAATCCGGCCGGGATCGACGACGCCGGCGCCGGCCGGCCCTAGCGCAACCTGTGCACAGCCGAACCACAGCTCCGGAGTTGGGCTGGAAACCCACAATCCCCACCTTCAGTACTCGTTGGGATGCAGATGCAGATACCACTGACTCCTCGCCGAAAGTAAGATATCCGAGATGTCGATGGCCGCCAGCCCCACTCCAGGCGGCCAGTTCACTAGCAGCACATGCACAGATAACATGTGGGAGTTGGTATGTTTTTGCCCTTCCCATTAGACTTCCGAGACTAAATCTAGTTGTCCAATTTCAAGGGTGCCACGCATACGTGCGACGTGATAGCGGGGCAAACTCTCCATAAGACATCCGACGAGCGTCCGTCTTCCGGCGTATTTGTGTCCTTATCACGGACCGAAGGCAGGCACGACAAGTCCGTGAGCAACGAAGCTTTCGTACAGGACACCAGCATCGCCTCGTCACCTCTAGCAGACCTTCACTCGCCAAAGGCCTTGGAACGCCGGGCTCCAGATCTTGCGGGCCCTTTGATGTTCTGGAACCGTGGATCCTGCATTAACCTCCGCGGTCATCCCCGTCTCGGATTGGGAACAAGCAGCCAGTTTGCCACCAGTTGACAGCAGTCAGATTTGTCAGGTATTAGCTTCGGTTCTGATGGATCAGCGATGGGGTTGGATGCGGCAGCTGTTCTGAGGAACTCTTGTCTGCGGTATCATTACCGCGTGGGCCAGAACCTAACCCAGGGATGGCTATCAGCTGGCCGCACTCCCTTGCGGAACTTCAATCACGCATCGGTCCCGAACGGCACAGTGCATTGAGATACTGTCTTCATCACCGGGGTTGCTGCGGGAGCAAACCCAGACGCCACCAAGCTGGGACCCCCTACTGGCCTTAGCCCGAGCCACCCTTAGGGAGTGGTAGCCAGTGTCCACGGCGGTACCCGCAAAGCGACTACTGCTAGGAATGTTTATACGGCGGCCCAAGGGGTCAGGAATCCGGTTTCCGACAGATTACACGACACATTGCCACCATCCGCGGCCTCTTGCGGGCGGGAGGATGGGACCCTTCCCGAAAAAGCTGGCATACGAAACCCTCCGTGCATCCTCGCAGTACCAGGGGATACTGCGTTCGTTCCGTGCGAAGTCATCAAGGTGCTCGCTCAAGAGGAACCCCGTGGCTGTGACCGGAACTAGGATTGGAGGTGTCGCCACGGTCAGCTCAACTCCACCAAAATGCACGCTAGACACATCCCCGGTCGAGCGATGCCTTCCTAACTTCGCATGTCGCAAGGTTTGGGCCATATCCGGCACTGGTCAACGGTAGACAACAGGAAGGGGCCGGTGAAGGGTTGGGTGAGGCCAAGCACCCGCAACACGCCGGTGCTTCTTGTTCTCCGCCCTCTAAGTCCGGATGCCTTTGGCCGGACAAAACCAATGAGGGGTTCAGCACAGCTGTGATAGCTTGGATGGGATGTGAGGTTGAACGTCGCAAGCTGCGCCAACGACCCACTCAAAGAGGCACCCCTCTTGGCCACCAGCGGCGACAGTGGAGGGTGCGTAACAGGCAAAACCGTCCAGCCCGCCTGTCATCAATGCAGGCGAAACGCCACTGGGTAGGCTCGGCGTCAAAAGTTTTTATCTTGCTGCAACTTGACCGTTTTGGTTATCAGCAAATCACCGGGTGGCGACTCTCAACGAATCTTGCAACAAAGAACGAAAATTTTGACGCAAATACGAGATGGGGACGCGACCAACAAGCGGCTATCAAAATTCGGTAGCATTTCGGTCATTGCACTGCATTAGAGAGACATGCACAACGGGAGTTCTCGTCGTGACGGCGCTTGTGCTGGCGCTGGCGATAAACAACAGTGAATTAGGTCTCACTGCCAGCCGCAGTCGAAGTGTGGTTCGCCGGACATTATGACCGACCACCTGCATGTAACCTGCGTGGGTGCTTGTTGTTTTTTTCCCTTCGACAGCAATTAGCTGCAGATGAGCCAGACCGCAAAGGATTGAACGAGACTGGCTAGTTCTGCTGCACGTCGACTCACCGAGACCTCCTTGATGAGAGGGGTGCCGGAGCCGATATCCGCAGCCCCTCCCTCAATTGATAACCCAGCCTGAAGCATGGCTCATCCCAGCGATAAACAACGAAGAGAGGGCCACCTGCATCCAGCCAATGCTACCCAGACCGCAGCCGACAGACCTCCTTATCTTGTGTGCGCTAGTGCGCAGCAGTTGCGAGTTTGCGACTGCATGTCTGTGGTTCTTGTCTGATTTGCATGGTATGGTCTGATGCTGATGCATTCCCCGTGGTCGCTGTGGAGCAGCGGGGTTCTAGAGCAGATCGAAAGGTGGAGGGGCGGGAAACAAGGCCCCTGTCTGACATGTCTTGGGCCACTGAAAATGACCGCCGACGATTGGCGGTTGGCGCACAGGGTTAATGCTGACAAGACATTCTCCGCAATTTGATCTGCTAGAAACCGATAGGACTGCATCTGTGTCCCAAAAACGAGGAGGACAAAGAACGCTATGGTCAAGGTACATTTCCTCTCGTTCCCATTCATTTCATTGTCTTCGCCGTTGCCGATCAAGGCCCGCGCGGGTCCTGGATCCAAACCACGGAAGGTAGCCGTGTCGCCTTATCGCGATCGGGAGCCGCCTTTTGACCCAGATCCGACGAAGGCCAACCCCTCCCTCCTTTTCGATATTACCTTCCCATCCATCACTTGGCAGGCTCACGGCAGCAGCACGCAAGTGCAGGCATTTATTATTCGAAGGGAGCTCGTTTTACATTCGGCCGATATTCCTCTTCGTATGTCTTGCTGCATTTCGCTAATGTCGGGCTTGATGCAGCGCAGGGTTTCTACACATTATCATGATTATCTGTTTGTCATGGTTTTTGACGTGAAGGAGGAGGGGTGTCCAGAAATTCTGCCTCTCGCACTCACTCTTCACATGCAAAACAGAGATCCGCACAGACAACACACCCCCTCCTCATCTACACACAAAGGTGGCCGTTTTCGCAGTTTCTACTGGGCCCTCTCCTTCCTCCTCCTGCAGCAGGCCCAGAACTGCGACCTGTCACCCGCATACATACATGCATGCCTGCAATGCAAGCATATACTAGTTCTAGGTACAATTTGGTCTCTCTGCAACGTGAACCGGCTTTTTCATTGCTGGGTTCACCGCTTGTGGGCTTTTCTTGCTTTTGCAGCTTCGTCTCATGTAGGTCTCGCTGTCCTATCAGCGTCCACCCCTCCTCCACGATTTACTTACCCCTCTCCTTCCTCAATGCACATATACGAATGCTTCTGTATATTGGAAGGAAATCAGGGTGTGCAGTCGGTAAAGCATGTAAAGTAACCTGCACCGTTTGGTAGGGTTGGTTGGTTGGTTCCTCGGAAATCGTTGAACCAATCCTGACCTGACCCGCCGTGCAGTCCAGACCAATCAAGTCCCTTTGGAGCTGTTTCTGCTTGCAACGCTATATGTAGCTGCAGCACCACCTGCATGTTCTCAGTACCCAATGGGTGGCCGGTCGGTTTGATAGGCACCTTCACCGGTCGTCCAAGGACCACGCCTGGGCGTCACCTGTTGTGCCTACTATGGGCAGGCGGTCGTGCAGACGGTCTTGCAGCCGGTGAGGGAGGCTCTGCAGTCATATGTGTGTCGTCTCGTCTTGCCTATCAGTGCTATGCTCGTTCGCAAAGCTGTGATGCAGCTCTCTTGGATTGCCTACCTAGGTAGGCAGGTAGGCAGGCGGTACCCGTCTTATTCCTCAACGCTTAAGGCCGGCTTTTCCCAGCCCCCCCCCCACGGGGGGGTCCCCCCCCCCCCCCCCTGCCAGTCAGATATTCTATGTATTCCGTAACTAGAAGTCTTGTCCTATGGTAATGGCGTTGGCTGAGAGAGTGTGATGACACCATACATACCATGTCATGGCATACAATCCTCCTGCACTCAATACCTCTTTTGTGATTTACTCCCCTATGGCGGTCCCTAGTATTCAGTCTATGCTATGACGCTGCTTCTCCCTACCTACTTGTAAGACACCCACCGGCAACACCCGGCTATCGGCCTGTCCTTAACTTGGTCTCGATCCTGGTAGCCTATCTACGGCGGCGCGCCCGCCCGGCTATCGGTCGGCTGGGGGTTGGGGGCTGGGGGCGAGAGCGGGGTGCAGAGCGGATGCGGATATCGCGGCATGTTCGGATGTCCGGGTGGAGTGTGGAGTACAGCGGGAAGCTCATAGATAGTGGAAGGTTTAAAAAGGGAAAAGGGGAATGGTGGATGGCTGGCTCTGCTCTTGGTACGTTTTTTTTAGTAGAAAACAGAGTTTGAAGCTGTTGATATCATTATGTTGGTCTGCTTGGCTTGGGTTTGATCGGTTTCGTAATCACGGAAGTGGTAGCGGTGGTGATGCGTGAGAATTAGGTACCTCCCTAAGTAGGTAGGTAGGTAGGTAGGTAGGTAGGCAGGCAGAGTAGGGTACAAGGAAGTTTGATAAACGAACATGCCGTACTTATCTAAGCAGGAAGGTAAGGAAGGTAAGGTAGGTGGGTAGGACGTACATGAAGCAAGCGTTGAGAAACGGCTCGCCTTCAGCTGTGGAATTGTCGAGCTGGTGCGACTCGGTATGCAAGCCTCTCTGCTTTTGGCATTCTCGGGGAGAGGAGATTGAAAGGGAAAGGAAAAGCAGCTCCTCGGAATCAACAATGCAGACACTAGTGACAGCCAGACGCGATGGGCAACGGGGGCAGCATCCGCAGATTTGAGTCTATACCCACCACTATGTTCCTAGCTACCTACATACCTATCTACGTTGTAAAAACGGAAGCCGTTTTTTTTTTGGTTTGGGTGTGTGTGTGTGTGTCTGTGTGTGTGTGTGCAACCCCTCAACGTCTATCTGTCTATCTGTCAATCTGTCTGTCCAGGGTGTGGGCTGAGTGCCTGCCCGGAAACTTTACCATACATTACCCATATGCAAGCCATCGGTATTTTGGTTTATTCGACTTTTAAAACAGGACAAGCACGGCAACGAAAAAGGAGGGGTTGCTTCGTTGGCTGGCTAGCAGGCTGTGTTACCACACCAAACCAAACACACACACACACACACATCTTTCGACTTCGTTCTTCGAAGCCGACAGAAATAAGAAGACAGATAGACAGGCAGACAGACAGATCTAGACCGACACCTCCTCCTCCTCCTCGCAAGCTCTGCCGGTGCAAATTGCAACGGTAACTTTTGCTGGGTAAGGTTCAGTCAGTCAGTCAGCCAGTCAGGTAAATAGGCCGGTGGGTACATGTACATGTAGGGTAAGCATTTACACACCACCACTTTGATGCTCTGGCACTCCAATGCCGATGAGGGGCATAGCAACCTAAGCAACGCGACTCTTGGTTCGCTGGGTCGGTTCTGGTCGGTTCCAGTCTGGTCTGGACTTTGTTGACAAATTGTCGCCCACTCGCTCACTGTCATGTTCTTCATGTGCATGTTAGGTGCTGGTGGTGGTGGGCATGATTGCCCGGCCATACAAGAAAAGAAAAGACTTGATTGCGCCCCATTTTTGAGGGCGCCCAGTTTGGACGGGCAGTGAAAATAGCATTCCGAGCATCTGCCTGCCTTAACATTGCCAGGTTGGAAAATGCCAAACGGAATAGAGACCTGATCAAGGTCAAGGTCGAGGTCAAGGTCAGGCCGGTCAAGGTACAGGTACCCGACCGCGCGTGGGCAGAATCGCGAGATGCATTCAGTGCATCAAGTGCAGCGCGGTGCCGTGCAATACAGTTACAATCGCTTCGCGCAACTCCAGTCATGATGATGATGGGGAGGGGGTGTCTTTTCCATCTGGTGTTGTGGCAAAAGTAAAGATTATTAATATCAAACGATCGGAGGATAATTTGTCTGGCGGCGGCACACATGGAGAAGGAGGGGGTTGGGACTGGGACATATTCTACATGTAGGACGGGAAAGATCTGAAGGTTCCGTACCACTTTGCTGGAATGTATCGATCGATCAGGTAGATATTTTCACTTTTTTCACTGACGTTCAACTGTATTCAACTGGAGATGGTAGATAGAGAGGTAGGTAGTCCAGAGTGATAAGTAGTTCGAGTTCTTGCAAGGTCTGAGTAGTGTCAAGGCATCACAAGTCTCCCGCAAAGCATAGTCTCATTCACCGGTCATGTCACACCAACACACCACAGCCAGCCAGCCAGTATGGTGTGGTAGTCATTTCCATTCAATGCCGACGGCAATGCACACACACCGAGCTTTTTTTTTTGCGGGGAAAGATTGATTAAAGTTCCCCTTCTCACTACTTCCAAGACTTTCCACCATGACGCTGGAACAGAAACAGAGTGGTGACACGGCATTAGAGTTGGTGGGCTTGAAAAAGGATATTGCTCATGTGTGCAGGTCTTTGAGGTCCGTCCGTCCATGCTGGTGATGGTGATGTGTGTTTGTAGGTGTATTTGTATATGCGACTGAGGCTATCGAGATCGCGCTCTGTCGTCGGGTAGTAGTTGACTGGAGGAGTGGTGCGTCAGAGCTGATGTCAAACATCCCATCCGAGCTATAGCAATCGGCGATCAAAAGCTCTAGACTCACCTGGGACAAATCTTCGCTCAGATAACCTACACCGTGCGCAACACTCCCAATGGTACATGGTGATAGCCGGCCAGGCTAGAACTTTCTCTCCCAGCTCAGGCTGCTTTTGTCGAGGTACATATCCGACAATGTAACCGACGTTCAAAAAAAACTCTAGCCGATCGCTGTGCTCTGATATCATTTCACATGAAATGTGGCCAGACCCTGACGCTCGCGTGCTGATCGCGGGTGTTGATCAGTGATCATCGGCGAGGGGCGAGATGGCATAACATGATGGATGACGGTGGTTACGTATGAAATCTTCCAAACGATGTGGCATTTGGGCAGAGTGTAGCGTTTTCAGTTGGAAGTGGCTGAGACATTGCCAGTTGCAATGGTTAGGTAGTTGGTTCGTCTGCCCCTGAGAACAGCCCTGAAACATCACAATGTAAACAATGACTTTGGGACGTCAAGATATTCAAGACAGCATGGAAGAAACAGTAAATAATGAGGATGATATTTAGTTAGGCCGGCTATACAGCATCCGCATAAAAACAAACAAAAGAAACATTATGAGTGATATGATTTGATAGGTGTGGTGATCCAATGGAATGTCCAGACTCCATAACTCCAACTCCTTTCCCACCCCAACGCCCAACGCCCAACGCCCAACTCCAATTCCTTGAAAAGAAACCTTTTCAAGAATTACCTAGGTAGTAGGTAGTAGGTAGGTTTAGGTAATTAACCCATATGCGAACCGCAAACCCCCAAGGCCGAGAAATCCGCCAACATACCCGCATCCAGCACCATGGCGGGGCTCTGTCCCTTTTCCATTTCCGACGCCAAGGCCAACGATGAAGATGAAGTCGTCAATGAGGCTGACGATAATGATGAGGTTGTTGACTCTGACGACCCGGATGACTCGGACGACCCATTCATACCGGAAGAGATATCAAAAACTATGCCTTCCACGGTAATTCCTGGCCCAAAGGAAAACGCCATGCCCGTTGAAATCTCTCTCTTCTTTTTTATTGTTGTTGTTGCTGTCGATGCGGATACCACTTCGGCCGCCATGGCCTGCAGTACAAACGGCAGCGAAACACTCAACATATTCCCATAGCGGCGAAGCATTTCCCAGCTTAGTCTGGCAACGTCATCGGACAAGCCTAGACTGGATAGGGATTCTTCAATGATTTTTGGCCCGCCGGGATGGATCGCCCAGCGCGTTACCTCTTCTTTTGTAAGTCCGTGATCTTGCAAGACATTCTCGACAGCACCCCCGACGGCGCTGCGAATATATTTTGGTAAAGCCGGTGATAATTCACAGGTTATACCATCGTGGTTCACACCGAGGGTAATCCCGTCAGAGGTACCCTCGACAAGACGACTGAAACTCCCTCGAAGGGAAATTTCTCCCGGAAGTAAAGAAGAAGAAGAATCGGCTCGGGCGGAAAGAACTAGGGCGGCACAGCCATCGCCAAAAAGGGACGAGATTATCACGTCGTTGAGTATGGGCTTGAACACGCCGTTGACGGAGGAGAGTTCGACACAGACGACGAGGGCTTTTTTTGGGTTTTTATTTTTGTCATTACTGCTGGTGGAAGTGGTGGACGAGGAATGAGAGTGAGAGTGAACTTCGGCATGGCGGGCCAGGACATAATCGGCAGCGGTACGGATACCGTTCATGGCTGCGGCACAGCCCATAAAGTTGATGACGACACGAGCGACCGTGGGACTGAGACCCAGGCCACGCATGACGGCGACGTCAACGCCAGGAGCTACAAAGCCCGTACTGGTGACGAGGACGAGGAGCCCAATGTCTTCGTACGGGTTGCTGACGCTGGGGGCTTTGTCGATGGCACGTTGGGCGACTTGCACGGCGAGGGGAGCGGCATGCTCGAGAAACAGGTCCATGCGTTTGCGGATGGGCATGGAGAGGTCAAAGTCTTCGTCGAGGGGGTCGACCGCACGGTGTCGTGTCTCGATGCGGGTTTTGGCGTACAAACGAGGGATGCGATCTGCATGGGGAGAGGTAGGGCCAAACAAGTCGGCCACTTGGGTAGCTACATCGGTTTGCTCGCGCGACTTGGCCGGGGTACCCGTAGCGATGGACTCAATGACAGCTCGGAGTTGGTGGTGGTGGTGGGTGGTGATTTTAGGGGTGTCATTTTTTATACTTTTAGGAGTAGTATTAATAGTATTATTATTGTTGTTTTGATGATGATGATGATGATGATGATGATGATGATGATGATGATGATGATGATGATGATGATGATGATGATGATGATGATGATGATGATGATGATGATGATGATGGATGGGAGAAGTGAGCGGCACAACAGTTGTGGTTGACTCTTGTTTCACCTGCGTCTTGGGAGACGACGAGGAACCGGTACTAATAGCCAAGCTCAGACCGTTGGACAGACGCTTGTAAGCGGCATCGAGGCTGCTACGACGCTCACGTCGTGAGGAAAGTAGGCGATTCATGTCTAAGGTAGGGGGGGGGGTAGGGTAACCTGCTTGGGGAGATGGGTTGAATCATCAATCTCAGCGGTTAAAATTTTTTTCTTGTCTCTGAGACAAGTGTTGAAGAAATCAAAAGTTGCAATTGCTCGCAAGAAGGGAGACTTGGAACCTCCCTAACAAGCAGCGGAATATTCTTCCACCCCCTGCCTAGACCCCATGATATATATGTCCTCGTGCCACAATGTGTGTTGACGAAAAGCTCCAAGGGGGGAACGGGAGAAGGGGGAACAGGTTTCCTAATCGGGGTGTGAATAGATTTGTTTCGATAAAGATTCCACTTGTCTTCTGTTATCACAAAGATGTTTCTTGTGTCGTCCGTGGTCGCCGATCTAGCACCACAAAGCGCGCGGCGAACGCCTTGCCGCTCTCTCTCCTCCACTCTAGCCCTATTCCCCCCTTTCTGTGTTCTCGACCGCCTCGCCAAAAACACAAACGCCACCAACGGCTGAATAAGATATCCTGCCGTCCAGCCTGCGATACAACAGACGAGAGACCTGCCAACGGTGTCGGTCGTCTCCTGTCGTCCTGATGGGCGGGGCCTGACTCTCTTCAGTCCCATGAGGCATCAAACATTTGGTTTCGGCTGGTAGTCGCTTCGATATATCATAGAGTTTGCCATACGGCTAGGCTAAACCTGGGTAGCGTTTGACGAAGCGAGAGTTGCAAAATCTTCTCATGTCATGGCTCGAGCCCTATGGAATCTTGTTAGTTAGGCAGTTAGCTAGTTCGGACGCTTTCAGGTTTGTGAGACGGAAAAATTCCTGCGGCTAAATCCGTATATCTTTCCCTTCCTCGCACGGTTGGCAGTTTCTCTAAAAAAGATTTGATAGTGTCTCACTTCGATCCGTCAGCCCCGTTGCTTCAGCAGGGATCACAGTGTGTCTATTGGCGGCTGGGTAAAACGAGCGGGACACATGTGATGCATCGTTAAACAGGTTTTCAGTCTCGACCTGCTTGTTCCCTCGTGTCCTGGTCAACGTGATGCCCACGATATGCGCTTGCTACAGTATACGTGCATTGGCCCAGCGAGTCTCGCGTCCAGTCGCTTTGTCTCGGAACCATGTTATTCAGACCCAACTTGGGTTAAGACATGAATCGTATTCTTTGAAAAGGCCCTGCCAAGTGCCGCTCGAGGGACAAGGGAACAGGAACAAAACACTTCGTGATGAGAAGGGCGAGACTGGACTTGCCATCTCCGCACCTCCACGCAAGCGCAAGCCCTGAGCAAGCATCACCGACGAAGTCGATGCTACTCGACTAACACTGGGGTTGTCCTCGTTGTGCTGTAGGTTGCTGCTTTCCGTAGTGCACAATCTTCTCAAGCTCGAATAGTTCAACATAGATATCATCACCGGGGGCTCGACGCGGCTTGAAATAGAGTTCCGCAGAGACAACGGTTCTTGCACCCGCCTTCTGAAGAGGTTAGTCCCCGCCTAGCTTGGCGGGACGGATCGGCATATGCTGACTGTCCTTGTCCACTTTGATGTTATTGCAAAGGCTGCTTTCAGCTAACCCGACTCTATAGAGCTCAAACAGATTACCTCCCCACATAACTCATTAGTAGATAATCCTGGGTTCAAATAAGGGTGCCTCTTCAGGCTCACATACGACCCGGCAGGCCTGGTTAAGCCAACAGCCGCGATCCGAGATGAATACAGCATCCTTTGTGTGCGCCACCTCCTGCCGGCTCACTTTTGCATCGTCCTTTGGTATCCACAGCTTGGGTGCTGGTCGCCACATCTCCGGCGGCTGATATGCCTTCTTCCCATAATCGTCTGGTAGCTCAAGGTCATCCGGTCCCGGATTGACGGTTGGGCGCAGCCGGCCAAAGTCTTGGTAAACCTCGGGATGGAACCAAGCCATGATGAAGTGAGGCTCCCGAGCCGGGTCTGGTGTTAGCCACCACTTGATCTTTGCCATGGTACGCGTGAAGCTCGAATCCTCGGCCTCACCTTTGAACCACGAAGCAAAGACTGCTTTTGTAAAGTCCAAGAGGGCATACCGAATACTGCTGCTCCCTTCTACCCCCCGCAACTGGATATCCGTGTCGAGTTCGTGAGGTGAAGGGGGCTCTGGCTCATCCCCAAAGTATTCGTTGCTGTCGAAGTATGCCGCGGCCGAACCATTGTGGTCGGGCCTCGGGCTGGCTTGCTCTGACGGGCTTTCCGCGATGGGGCCAATTTCCCTCTCTAGTGCGAGTGACCTTGGGAGATTGGCAAGTAGAGGCGTAACGGCTTCGCTGAGCGACATGTGAACTATGGCGGTGAAGATGAAGAAAAGGAGCATTAAAAACACTGGGCCAAGAGCTGCCCGAAGCGCGAAAAGGCCGATGAGGCAAATCTCGGCAACATAAAGGCCAAACATGAGGTGCATGAGCGCGCGGGGATAAAACAGGCCCAGGGTATCGAGTTCGGAACTGTAGACGTAAAGGATGTTGTACTTGTACGTGAAGTACAAGAAGGACATGCCGAGTCCGGCGAAGAGGAGAATGAGCGGTGCAATACACGTGTAACTGAGAGCTGAAATCGACTGTTAGCGGGGCGATACACGCCGGAAGCGGGAACACGAACCTATCACGCCCATGTTGGTGAATCGGGGGTATTCGCTTCCCCAATGGATCTCGGTGAGCTTACGCCAACGGAAAAACCGGCGCCTCGGGTTGATGGTGGCATTTCCGAGCAGCTGATGTCGAAACAGGTCAAAGAAGTTGACCATGTTCGCAGCGCCAGCCGCTAAACATTGGATCAGGATGTACGAGAGATAGACGTTTGACGCCTTGGGTAGATTCTCGGACAGCAAGTCCTTGACCGAGAGGGGATTTTCGAGCACCTTAGAAAAGGCGGCAGAAGCGGCCGAAGTCAATGTCGTCACAAGGAATACCTGGACAATCTGGAAGGCAAAGTAGCCGTTTTGCACAAAGAGCTCGACCAAGGCATGCGAAGGGATGCCCGCGGCTCTCCCACATGCTGTAGATGCGTGTCAGTGGGATTCAGCGATGGCTTGCGGTGTGATTAGAGCACTTACCCCTGAGTAGCACGGGAACCGCAGCCATGAGGAGAGACAGAGCTAAAGCCGGCAAAAGGCCTTGCAGCACATTCAGGATTACATCGGGAAGTAACTTGATCCAGCTCAAGAAGAAAATGGTCTTGCTGAGCGATTCCACATTCGATATACCGCCGACAATGACCGAGGGAATGGACCAGAATATGATGGCTGCGGCGATGACCACCATCATGAAGAAGCGGCGCATAATGTGTTCCCACCACTTGATGCGTAAAGAACCCCAGATGATGTCCTCTGGGCGGATGCCGATGAAGCGTGGCGACATGTGCAGCGGCTGGTGGTGGGCCAAGATCTGGAAGGCTGCCTGGGCACTGGCCTGCGAGTCAAATTCGATGAAGGCGGCGCTCAGAGGCGCTCCGTCCCCGCCGCGGTGCTTCCTACGGAGTTTCCAAATGTCCCGGTTCAGCGATTTGAGTCGGGCCCTGCACCATCGAATCGTATCGACGCGACGCCCAAAGTTCTTGATGGGGCGGTGGTATGGACGCTTGTCCACGGGAATCCATAGCGCTGCGACTGAACCCCTCACGTCTGGTAACGACGGGTCGAGGCCGTACGGATGAACATACTCGGGGTCCTCCCTCTTCTCAGGCGGAGTGTCGTCCAATACTGATAGCTGGCGTTCTGCGAACCGGATGGCAGAATCGGCTTTGCCCTTTTCCGCGTCATCTTGGCTCGAGTCGGTTTGTGGAATGGAATGGGCTGTCGAGCCAGGCTCCTTCGGAACAAGCTCGCTCGGAAATTTCTTGACATGTCTGTTCCGGGCAAGATTTGCCAGCCTAATCAGTCGGATCTCAGCCTTCTCCAGCTGTTCCGCCGTCTTCTCCCGATCCTCAACCAGACCACGTAGGTATCGCGTGTTTCTTGGAATCCATACGTTCTTTGCCGAGTCACCAAACAGTTTGCGGAGCTTGGCCTCGTCGAGATAGGGCTTTGGGATGCAGGTGAACAGGACTGTCCGCGCTGACAATCTTTTTGCATAGTTTGGCGAGAGAAGATAGGCTTGTCGAAGATTGATGTAGTAGATGCATTCGCGGCATATCATGAACAGTACGAATCCTGCAGTGACGTGTTAGCAAAGAATGCGATTGACAGCAAGGAGCAGAAGGCGAACCGAAGAAACACCAGGCTACTGCAGCGTGGGCATAGAAGCGCAGTGGTAATTTGATGTTGCCAATGGTCAAGAGGTCCAGCTGGGTCAACCCGCTCCCACCCGTGCCATGGACTGGCAACAGGATGGGCCAAGCCAAAAAGGCGCCGACCAGACAAATAATGGAGAGCACTCTGAGGAATCGCAGGAAGAAGAACGAGTCGACCGAGCAATTGTTGAGGATGTAATTATTGTCGATAGCCAGGAACGGCTTGATCCAGTTAAGCAATCCATCGGGGAGCGGGGGAGTCGGGCGCCTGCGTCGGGCAGATTAGCAAAGATGACGACCCACGGCGTGGGCAGGGCAGTTCCTCGTGTCACACGTACTCGGGCTGTCGCAGAGACGAAAAAGTTCGCGGTGCGTAAACGCGCGGGCATTTGGCGCGGAGGACAAGGAATAGGCCGAGGCAGACGATCGAGTATATGAGGACGGGAACGAAAGTGGTCGCTAGGGATTTGAGCGACCCAGCTTTCTCTTCCGTCGGATTGACTCCGACATGGCTGAGCGTGCCTCCTGTGCTGTTGTCACGGCCCGATCCGATTCTGTCGTCATCGCTCTCATTCTGCAGAGGCCACCGGGGCCACGGTTAGCAGTGTTGTCAATGTATTATTGTTGCGGACAATTTGTTGCGAACAAGGAAACCGGGAAAGGTTGCCACGCACAATTTTCGGCAGATCAATGCGCCGGGCCAAGGTGTGGAGGAGCGGCGCGGACCATTCCATCGTCTCGGCCAACAAATCACGACGGCGCCGTCTGTTTCCGGCGGCGCTGCAGCATCCTCGGACGACGTAAAAACGGTGAAAGTATCAGCACAATCGCGACGTCAACGGTCAGGAGGCGTCAAGATTTAAAGAGGGAAGACAGACTCCACCTGACTGGGCCTCACAGCGGTACTAGCGGTGTCTCTCATCCCCCGATGGCGCCACTGCACCTCTCAAGCGACGGCGTGCTTGGCAGCCGATGCAGCACCTGTCACCAATGGTAGCCCCGGCGCACAATCGATAGCGCGACCAAATGCCGCCACAAAACCGAAAAGAAAGCAAGTTCCATGCACCTGTCCCGCGTCGACACTGACTAGCACCTTCCCCCGCAGTTTCATCTTCTTCCAATCCTCACTTTTTTCCGACTTCCGATGAACGACATGTTTGTTTCCAATATGCCATGCGATCTCGGAGCACCCAGTTTCAACACGGCAGTCGGGTTGTCGTCCCAAGTTGTCGGGATCCAGAGTGGGCATTAATTGCGGCCTTAAGGTGTGGACCGTCGATCAAATTGGGGGCCACTGCTGAGTGATGTAACCACCAGACCCCTTTTCGAGCTAAGATCTGCCAGCGCGATTCACAATCATCGCCATCCGCACCGAAATCATGGAGCAAGGCAATTCGCATTGGATTTCTATCTCGTGTATGACGATCCCTGGTATTGAAGACTGCGCCGAAGAAAAAAAAAGAATATCAGATTCTGTAACAAAATGGAAAGGAAAATGCTGATGACATCTGTAGCGCAACCCCACTGACGAGTGCGGCCCGTCCGTGCCTCTCACAGCCTGACGTGGACCCCCGTCAGATCCTCGCTGAACATCCAGAGCCGATCTTCGCTCTGTGTGTCGTACGCCCACGGCGCAACACCGGAGCTGAGTATTGACGTGTAGTCGTCGGTGGGCGGTGCGACGCGACAGTTGGCAAGATACTTGCCACCTTTGCCCTCCCAGACATTTCCAACGACCGCCCACACGACTGTCGCCGCGCCTTGCTCAGGCGTTTGTGCATTTTTCGCCAAGACGGGGTCATTGGCCCACTCGGCGACCAGTGCCGGATCCGTGAAGCCGAAGAGCCCTGAAAAAACCGCCCCTGGATGCACCGCCAAGGCATGGACACCGCGAGCCCCAAAAACACGGTCGATGTAATTGGCTGTCCAGATGTTGGCCGTCTTGGACTGGCCGTATGCAACGAAGGGATCGTACGCGCTCGGAGCCACGTCAAAGTTCGGGTCGTCCCACAAAACGGGCGAAATGCGGTGCGAGCTCGAAGCCAGGAAAATGATACGCGAATTGCAAGCGCGGGTACTGCTCTTTACCATGGCTGGGAGCAGTAGTGATGAAAGCACAAAGTGGGCGACGTGGTTTACACCAAATTGACGCTCGAAACCTTCTCTTGTTCTGGTCAATGGTGTCCCCATGATGCCTACCCGCTGTTAGCGACTACACGAACCCACCATCCCCGAGATTGACGGCCTACCGGCGTTGTTGATGAGCACATTCAGTCTGCCACCACTGAGATTGAGCAAGGTACTCGCCGCCGCCTTCACCGACTCGAGAGAGTCCAAGCACATGAAGATGGCTTCGATCTTGCCGGCCCCGGAGCTCTGGCCTCGGACCTTTTCTGCTAGCTGCACCCCCTTCCCCATGTCCCGAGCAGTGAAGTACACATCGGCGCCGGTCTCATGGAGTGCCCGCACCGTCGCAGCCCCGATTCCGCTGGTACCGCCGGTAACTAAGATGACATTGCCCCGCCATTTTCCAGCCACATTGTTGTCTTGGATGACACGGATAGCTGTAGGTCGCTGATCACCAGGCCCCTTAGGATGCTCGTACAGGGCAGCGTATGGGTTAAGAGGGTTCGCCATGGTCGATAGGCAGAAACTAGGATTGTTCGACAAGCTATGGGCAGGCTTTAAGGACGCCGTGATGCGATGGTGCTGTGGTCCAGCCATTTTGACCTCGCGGAGCTGTTGTTATTTATTCTTGGGCTTTTCACAGAGCAGGTTGAGGGCATACGGAATTGAGGCTCTCATGTCAGACGAAGACATTTTGCAAACAATCCTGAGGCTTCGACGTTGTCCGCTCCCTTTACGGCATCTTCCGCTCAAGACGGATACCCAAGCGGTCTCGTACGGAGCAAAGCGGACACACCGAGCTGAGGAGCGGAGTGGGGCCGGCACGGGCGGATTGGAGCGGAATTCCATCTCTCTCGGCGCAGCCACAGAGATGGAAGGATGGCGATTTGTGGGTCGCGCGTCAAGCAGAGCCACCCAGAGTGTGAGAAATATCCGCGAGCACTAGCCACAAATGCAACATGGTCAATGTTACCTCCGCTCTATGGTGTTTTCCCCCGCTTCATTCGACCCAGTTGCCGCTGCCGCGATCCGCCGCCGCACCCTCCCTCGACGACCACTCCGCCTTGTAATTACCGAGATGTCGACAGCCAAAACACCGTCGGCCTGTCAGAATTGCAGGTATGGTAGTTAAGGCGCGTGCCATGGCCCCCAGTCTCATCTCCAGGGCTGACGCAGAGAACTTTTGGACAGGCGACTCAAAAGGAGATGTGGCCGCGAGCTGCCATTTTGCTCCCTGGTGCGTAGCGTACCTCACCCATGACGCCGCACTGCGCGCCCCATCCTCCCCGCCAGCCCCTTGGTCATAGGGCTGATGTCTCGTGGTATTGCTACAGTGCGTTCGTCTTGGCAAGTCGTGCCGCTATATACCACGGGATTCCGCCTCTCGCTCAGGCCCGAATAGCACTCTCCAAGCCACCGGTGATGGAAGGCTCCCATCGCCAGAGTTTACCACGGGCACGGATACTGTCGGCCAATCGCCGAATATCGATGAATCCCCGGCTTCTAGGTTCCCAACCGCCTTCTTTTTCGACCCGGAGTTACTCACCCCCCTGCCCGTCGACTCTCTCAGCTGGGCGTCTTTGCCCCTGGCTTCGCCCTGTCTGGCATCGTTGGGAATGGATTTAACAGCATCCTGCCACAGCTATGTCGCCACGACAAACTATTGGCTCTCGATACTCAGTCCGCGCCGTCTCTACAACGAAATCACCCAACTTCAACCACAGGAGCCAGATCCTTCCCTCGTCCTTTTACTCTCGTGTCTCCGGTTGGTCTCGAACGTAGAATTCTCGGGCCAGTGTGAAGAGTACAGACTGGCCAAAGCGCTTTCGTCGTCAGCAGAGAACGAGGGCATCATCTCTCTCCGCTTGATCCAATCACTCGTCATGTTAAGCGTCTATGAGATGGGTCACGGCATATACCCGGCGGCTTACCTAACCGTCGGGCGTGCTGCGCGACTGGGTACGTTAGCCGGACTCATGTATCATGACCGGCAGGGTATGTCTCAGGTTTTCAAAACGGCCGATACTTGGACGCAAAGGGAAGAGGAGCGACGCGCCGGATGGGCTATTTTCATGCTCGACCAATTCCTTCACGTCGGTACTGATGCCTTGCCCCTCATGTTACCAAGAATGTCGGCCAGTCTCGCTCTTCCCATCAACGACATTGGATGGAGCAAGGGCCATCTCAACACGGCGGAGTCGTCGATAATCCTGTCATCTCTTACCACGGATGTGGACGCGGTTGGCCGCTTCGCCACCATGTGTCAGGCAGTGCATCTCTTTTGTCACACAAGAACACACCGGGATGCAGGCAAACATGGTGAGCCGGGAATGGAGGAGACAGTTCGATTGGATGAAGCGCTGCAACTTCATCGCACCCTAGTGGCACTGGACGGCCGGCTCCCAACCCAAACGGCTGGGGAAGCCAACCTTGAGGCATTTTCATTGGTCTGCGGGGCGCGTTTCATGCTCTATAGCATGTACGCGTGCAGGGAGGTGGATATACGTTCTGATCCAGAGAAGCTGAACCGCGAGGTTGAAATGCAGCGCGAATCGGTCCGGGGAGTCATGGACATGGCGGCGAACCGTGTCCCGCGCATGGCAGAGCTTATCATTGAGATGCTCGCCTCAACAGGGATTTCAGCGGGAATGAGGGGCAGGAACATCAGCTTCACGGTCTGCCATGTGCTATACCACGCCGCCACCAAGTGTGCTTGGTTCATTCGTGAGGGGTGTGGGCCCGAGATGACGGCGGGACTGACGCTGATTGTGTCGGCGCTCACTCAGCTGAGAGAGAGTTGGGATGTTGCCAGTAAGTCTCAGTCTTTGATATTGAATCCCGGGAATGAAATGTGTCTTCTGACGGCCAAGCAGGACAGTACTACAACATGCTAGCAAACGAGGAGACAGTTGCGAGTATGTTCAACATACAACCTCTTTGAAAAGCGGTCATGTCTCGTTTCAGAATAAAGCTGAACAACGCTCGGATCTTGGGTTCTTGCGGTGAAGGCGTCGGGTTGCAAGATAGTCTCGGCACATGTCAAGCTGCGTTCCATTGCATATATCTTGTGGAACTCGACGATGAGCTGGCGCGCCTGATACGATGCACCTCATGCAAGTCACTGCATTTTACAAGACGATTCATGTCCACAAAGCGATGGGCTTTGGACCACTCAGGACACGAGTAGAAATTGCGCGCATCGGCTCTGACAGATGGAATTTCACCCCACCATGGCGGTACCTTCCAGGACGAAACCTGGAGGCCATGCAGGTCTAGCTCTTGTGTGTGGGATGGGGCCAGCGGTAATTGGTCACAACTTGGAGACCACAGACATGCCGTCTTGTCCGGATTGGTCGATAGCGAGCTGCGGGTCAATTGGACTGGTGACCTGAGAAAATCGCCAATAAGGGCTCGCTGCGGCGCTCCATTTCGGTGGGTGGTCGCATGCTGGGTCTGGGCTGGTCGCATCCTTGCATATCCTACCGCTGCGAGGCCTTTGTGTGTGTCTGACAGGCAAAAGCAGGCAGGAGCACAGCACCAAGACCGAAAAGGTGCTCCGACGGCTGGAAATTTCCCATGTCATCATCTGGGGGGTAAGATCGGCCCCCTCATCTCCCCGCCCTTTTCTTTTTTCGCTCTCTTTAAATATGTGGGGGTAGGACTGCCGATGGACGTGGCGAAGGATGGGGCAATTGTCAAAGGAGGGCTGGTTGCCGCAGAATGGTGTCAGTCAGTTTCCGGTAGTGCCGCCGGAGTGTCGCTTGGCGGTTCTTGTGCTGGGAGCACTCGTGGAGCGAAGAAACTGGACAGTTTTACTGATTTAATAACCGGCCCCCAGCCCGGCGCGGGCGGAGCCAACATCGGTTGGTTCCCGTTTTGTTTCCACGCGCACACGCACAGCCCCCCCGATTCGATTTGGGTCTGGACTTGATATCCCAGTCTGGTAACAAAAAGCAAAAGAGAGGGAATTCCTATCCATGATCATCAACGAGCGCCAGATTGTTACCCAGGCCAGGGTGGTGACACAGACGATTACACGCGTCTCAACCACCATCACAGCCCTCGTCACCCTTGGTCCTGGCGACTCGACCATTACCACTCCTCCAGCACCGACGGCGCCCGAGATTGTGCCCGCTCCGGCCCCGGCCCCGGCTGCGACGTCAAGTTCACCGGCCCTCACCAACGAGCAGCTCGGCGCCATTTTGGGCTCTGTCCTCGGATTTCTAGTCGTTGTCCTCCCGATACTTTATTGTTGCTGTTGTCGCCAACCGGTACAATGGCGAACCAACCGACCCGACTACTCATCGTCTGACGACGAGAGCGAACGTGTTGTTCGTCATGTCCGGGTTATGCGTCCCCGGCCTGAGCCTTTCCATCCGGTCTTGGTACCTGGGCCGCCGAGGATTCCTCCACAACGGTATGCGCCATATCGTCAGACGGCGGAGCCGCAGATTGGTGGTGTGCGCATTTACCCTTGAGTGGTCAACAAAGGTGAGACGAGGGAGGATGAGGAGGGTTCGAGAGAGAGTTGGGAGAGAGAACACGATTGGACGTTTGCATTATACCCGTCTTGCACTGTGCAAGGCATTTACGTTTGGACTTAACGACTTGATGAGGGATGATGTATCTTGATCAGGCCTGATCATGATGAATGCATGTCAGATTTATCGAGAACCTTGAGGTTTCCCGAGACATGATATCTACATTTTTAATGAGAACTTGTTTCCACTCTGTTCGTCTTCTGGAGGGTGGGTCACCGACGGCTTCACTCACGATGATGATGATGATGACGACAAATGAAGATGAAACCATTTCCGAGACAAGAAATATTGACATTCTTTTTAGTTTTCATCTCGTCCCGGAAAACCCTCCCCTCTCCTCTCTTATCTAGGACCGGCTCACATAGACAACCAGCGCGGGGCATTCAGAACAAATGCCATGAGGGAGCCCGAGATGAGAGCTGACGAGGGCAAAGTGATGAACCAGCCGGCGTAGATCCAGCCGACCATTTTCCAGTTGATGGTACGCCAGTCGCCATTGCAGAGGCCGACGCCGACGGTAGCACCGGTGATGCACTGGGTGGTGGAGACGGGGAGGGCTATTCTCCGTTAGTTAGTTAAGCTCAGGCAAAACGGATCAGAGTAGATCCGGGTAAGTTGAGGAAAATTAGGAGGAGAAAAAAAGAAGAGAGAGAGAGAGAGAGAGAGAGAGAAAAACTCACAGAGTCGTGTCGCCATAATGACGGTAAACGCACTGCCCAATTCCATGGAAAACCCCCGCGAGGGAGAATGCAGGGTGATCTTGTTTCCCAGATTTCTCATAATGTTATACCCGTAGGTCCAGAGACCAATCACGATTCCGGCTCCGCCAAAGATTAGGATCCATGTCGGGACTTCGGCTTCGTCGTTTTGCGGAAGGCGGGAATCGCGCCAGATTTGAAAAATCGTGGCATAAGGACCTATGGCACTTTTATCTCTGTTAGTAACCTTTCCTCAAGATACCTAGGTACTTTTACTGGAGGGAATACAAACTTGGAAACATCATTGGCGCCATGCGTAAACGACGCCGTCGCCGCCGTCATAATCTGCAAGAAGCTGTAGAGATATTCCGCACGGTTATCATAGCGCTTCGCGCGCGCGTGCATTTCATCGAGATTTCCCGATGCCAACCCCCCGTCTTTATCACCGGGAGAAGATTGGTGGCCGGCGACATCTTGGTCTACCCCGTGGAGAATAGCATATTTGAAATACCAAAAGAGAACATCGGATGAATGCCATGGGCCGGGGGGTTTCGGGCCAACAAGAGATTTGTGTTCTCGTCGTTGCGAGTGGGAGTGGGGGTCTTCTTCTTTTTCGGGAACGGTGGAGTTGGAGTTGGAACTATCGCGGGATTCGAGATCGGCGCGACGAGCATCGACTTCATTCTGCGTGGCGTGACCTTCGTAGTAATCGCGTACACGACCGTTATAGCCACGCGGGGCCGGGGGAACGTCGCCGCGACGGAGGAGAAAGGGACCTTGGTAAATGTGGTAGAAACGAAGCTGCCAGTCTTCTTTGACAATGACGCGATATAGCCAGGGGACGAAAAAGATGGCGACGAGAACACCAAATCCGAGACCGACTAGTACCACGACGACAGGGATCTGAGCATCGGTGAGGCTGACCTCGTAGGATCCACCCTTCCAGACGAGGAGCATGACGACGAGAGAGGCCGTCACGGCGAAGTAGATGGGTACGAGCATGATGCCTTTGAGAACAGGGTTGTTGCGGACGAGCACGGTATATTTGGTGAAAAGGAAGATGGCGGATGCCAACACACCGGCAAGAACAGGTGCAATGATCCAACCCATGAATACTTGCACCACGCCGCTGTTGATGGCTTGGAGACCCCCGCCGGGTTGAACCCACTGGATGCCGTTGACACCGAGGGCGGCGATGCCAAAGCCAATCACACCGCCCATGAGGGAATGCGTCGTGGACACGGGAAGTCCGACCTTGGTGGCGAAGGTCAAGTATACCGAGGATGCCACCACAGCACACACCATGCCCAACATCAACACGGCCGGACTATCGACAAACTGTTCCGTATCGACAATCTTGGTGCGGATCGTATCGGCCACGCGAGCCCCTACGCCAACGGCGCCGCTAAACTCCATGACCGCCGCGATGACCATGGCATGTAAATATTCGATGGACCGCGATGCCACCGAAGTAGCCCACGCGTTGGCGACATCGTTGGCTCCTATTAACGTTAGTATTGTGTTATGTTATGTTAATGATAAAGGACGAGTAAGAACAAACCAATGTTCCACGCATCGAGAAATGCAAACAAGGTGCCAATCACCAACAAATAGTTGAACTGTAACAAAGGCATCTTGTCTGCTGTGTATTTGTCTGTCTGTACCGAGCCAACTCCCAGACCCCAAGGCTTCGGACAACAGGACTGAGGAGGTGAGGAAGGAAAAAACCGGGCAGAAAAAAAAGCTGAACCAGTCAGGACGAACAAAAAAAACACTGCAAACGCACAGCGCTGCAAAGGAAGAATGAAGTGAAGAGAGAAGACTCCAAGGAAGAAGAAAAACGGACAATGCCGTGAGAGGAAGGGAAGCTTGGAGAAGACGAGTGGGTGGGGTGGACAGAAGTTATCAACGAATATAGAACACCAAGCTTCATAGTAGTGTAAAGCTACCCCTGTTACGCCTCGGTCTGTCTTTCCCTCCCGAGAGAGATAGTGAGAGGGAGAGAATCCAGTCTGCCATGGATACAAAACATAGACCCCGGGCCTGGTTGGGATCGGATCTGTTCCGAGAATGAGATCCCCATCCCCCCTCTGCCTCCCCCTCTCTCCTGTCTGTCTGGGCTGAACTGGGGGGTCCCAGCGAGATCTACCCTGGTATGGTCCAGTGCGTGTGTG
>Ga0247765_1000458_pt1 | contig 32035 bp, 41 predicted proteins | sample UWRJL106311C6_FD_179949 | JGI IMG/M metagenome (GOLD analysis project Ga0247765, IMG submission 179949) | Plant litter microbial communities from Arlington Agricultural Research Station in Wisconsin, United States - UWRJ-L106-311C-6 | ecosystem: Environmental > Terrestrial > Plant litter >...
AAAAAAGAGCAGTAAAAGCTTACCCAAACGCCAGAATGTCGCCATTGCCACTCATATTCCGCCCGACCTCGTCGCTCAGCGACAGGCCCCTCTCCTTGCTGCGCAGCAGGATCTCGGTGCTGGCAATGGCGCCCGCGCCCAGGAAGACGGCATTCTTAGCGTGTACCCACATCAAATCACCGTACATGTTGTCCTTGAAACAACCGCGGTTACGTCCGTGCCAGGCGAAGAAGACGAGATATCCTTCACCCTCGGGCAACTTCTCGATATAGCGAACCTCGCACTCGCAAAACATATCGGCGCCCCAGTTCCAGGCATCGGCCAAATATGTCACCAATGTAGTCGTCTTGCTGCCGTCGTTGATGCCCGTCACGTCCTGGCCCGTCAGCCTCGACGCCGACATTTGCACTCCACAGCTGTTAAGCCCGTTGCGGAACCGTGTTGTCTGTCGAACCTTGCGGAACTTATCGCCATACCCGAGGGCCTCGGCCTGCTCTTTGAGGACTTCGAGTTTGTGCAGCTTGGGAAAATCGTTGGGGTACTCTTCTGGCTGAAGCACCTCCTCAACCTTTTTATAGTCTGCTCTTGTCAGTTCCCCGTCGATGTTTTAATGGAGAGACCGGAAAACCTACACCCATCTAGCGCATTCTCGTTTTCCCTAATCTCTGGCGGCCATGCCTTCATGCCAAGTGTGGCTTTGTCGGCCGTCATAAATACATTAGCATTGATTAGGCTTGTGCCGCCGAGACCTATTCTTGAATCAGCAACCTACCACTTCCACGTTGACGACAAAAACTCACCATTGCCCACAAAGGCATTCTGCCCCTTTCCGAAAATCATATGGTACATGCCCGTCGGGTCACCCTTCTCCACCTGCTTCTTGAATATGCCTGGTGCCACTGTCCCGGACACGTGCAGTTCCTCGACGGCATCCATCGTTTCGACCGGATACTCCCCTGGCCATCTTTCCCTGCCGCGCTCAAGAACGCAAACTGTCTGGCCCGCCCGCGCCATGCGCGAAGCAGCAATGCCGCCCCCATAGCCCGAGCCGATGACTACAACGTGGTACGAGTTACGCAGCAACTCAACCGGCTTGGAGATACGAGGGAAGACCTCACCACGGCCCCCCGTGGTGGTGGCATGCTTTCGTTGTTTCTTGCCAGAGCTGGCGTGGCCGGCATCCTCAACACACGTCGACTCGGGCCCGTCTAAGTCGTCTACATGCTCAGCATACATGTGCCATGGGACCTTTTCGTCTGCGACGGAGTCAAAAAAGGGGTTGGTCATATATGGTGGTGGGCAGGCATCAAACGTGGCGTCTGGTGTGGGTACTTCTGGAACCTGGTCCAGTGGGGGGGTAGTTCCGGCGTCGAGGTCCATCACTGCACTGTCGACATCAGGTGAAAGTGCCGGCGTGCCAGTGCCGTTGACCCAGGGAGTAGCCATCTTGTCTGTGTGGCTATGAACTCATGGGGGTAGCGGATTGAAGAGGATGTGAGAGACGGGTCGAGGCCCGAGAATAGATAAGTTCCAGGATTGACCGATTATACACTGATACCGTACGAGGACCACTAGAGTCTCTGCGAGGACAAGAAGAACAAGAAGCCGATGAGAGGAAGCGGGTATAGTGAACCGTGCTAGCAAGTAAGGTGAGAGCAAGGTGACTTGGGAATCAGGGCCAGATGCCACGGAGGCGAAGACCGAGGGCATTGATATTAAAGGTTCCCCCCACAAAGTCTCGTCTGTACCGTTCGGCCTGCGTAGGGGGGCTAGGGGACAACTGCTAACCGCCATTTTGACAAGCCCCTGGAAGCGGTGCTACATCGTGGCTTGTCTCTTGACTAATCTCTGGCTAATCTGGGTGGCAGCCCCAAGTCTGCAAGTGCAGCTAGGTGTGTACGAAGAATCGGTTGTGGGGGATGGCGACTCACTCAGGCACAGCCCAATCATCCCTGTCCAGGCCTTGCCAAAATAAAACCCCAATTATGACGCATTACCGTCATTGGCCGTCGCTCCGATGCAGCCAAGGGAACCAGCCAGCGGGGACTGCCCGAGTGGGACGTCGACGCCCAGGACGATAGTTATCGAAGCCCACTGCTCCTCCTGCTGTGCGGTCAAGGCGCCTACGCTGCAGTCGTCGACTGACAAGCGACGTGAGTGACATGTCAAGCCCGTTTCGCGAACCTCACTGGTAACCGAAGACGGCCGCCGGCGCATGCAGACGCAAGATGCAGCGGGTTATTGGGGGCACACGCGATTGTACCAACCGGTCGCTCGGGTGCGGAAATCCTCGCTTCGACCGCTCTGATACCACTCCTTCGCCCAGACTGGAGACGGAACAAAGACCTCAACCGCCGTTGTCCGGAGAGCGTGGGATGGGATGGAGCCATGGATGAATGAATGCTACCTGACGGCCAGAACTCACAAGGGGGCCGAGGAGCAAGTAGAGGAGGGCGGGATGGAACAGGGAGGACCTGTCTCTCGAGCCCCTTCTCGAGGCCCCTTTCGAGGTTCTTGCCCACTGTTGAGGAATCAAGAGGATCGCGATGGCCTCTGCGTCGGATCAGGGCCACCCATCCCATGGTAGCCGAGACAGATGGTAGCCACGGATGAGGGGTTTCCGTTCATTAACCTACACTAGTGTTGAGATGCCACGTGCCGGCGAGACAAGACCCAATCGTTTGGCTGTAGTCGTGGGCCTCGATTCCGGATTGGGGATGATGACTGCTTTTGCGTCCAATTCTGGTATACCTAGTTCCCTGTGTCTGTACGCTAACACCGAATAGCGTCATGTAAGTATGCTGTAGTGTCTGTCTGTCGTGCGGGCTGGGTGCTTGAAAATCGAGGTCGAGGCCCGCTGAGGTCGCCGAGGTCCTCTGCAAGTCTGGCGGGTGCAGGTGGGGTTGAGCCTGTGGCTTTTGGAGGGACGGCTTCCAAGGTTTGCCGTCAACATCAACGCAGTAGCAGTAAGGTAACTTGCCAGAACGGCCACAGAGCTGGAAAACTGGCAAAAACTGGCTGGAGAGGGTGAGCTAATTGGAGAAAGGGCCATCATTGGTCGAGAAACGAAGTGGCCTAAATCCCATTACGCGCAGTCTGGGCCTTCGCCGAGATGATACCTACATACCTTCTTTTCTGGGCATCCATCCGGGACTAGTTTCCGTCATTGCTCAGGTCCTGGGCGTGGGGCGCCGCCCAGGCGTCTGGTTTGACAAGGGGAAGAGTGGGAAATGGGGAATTTCGTACCTGAACCGGGTCTGACTTCATCAATCTTACTTTTGACTGCTTACTACCTTAATCTGACCCCAACAACGCAAGCAAAGTTGGCTTTGCCAGGCAACAATGGGCGGGTAAAGAAAACAGAAATGCGTCTCGGGTGCCGCTGACTCGGAGCAAAGAACGAGACGACGGGGGGTTTCTCCCAGCTGAGGATCGGGACTGCTGCTGAGGTTGCAACGCGTTCAAGTGCCCTCCTTTGAGGAGAGCGACGTCGTAAGAAGCTAAGTTTCTGGGTTGCCCTTGCCGCTCCTTCCCGTCCCTGATCCTTCTGCTTGGCTCGCGGCCAATGGTCCCACCTTGACACTAACCTCATCGAACAAAAAAAAACTGTGTGCCATCCATGGATGGACACCACCCGCAATGCCGAGACGCCGTGTTGTGGCGTCGACTGAGCTTAGATTCCACCTTATCTCTTCGTAGTGTACCCGCACAATCACAATGCCATAAAATCATTGTGAATGAAAATCAACGCAGGAACTGGCCTCACCGGCTGGCACAACAGACACCCACACAACTTACACAAGGCAGAATGCAGGCATGACATCCCGGGGAGGTGGGCTCCTGGGGCACAAGCTGTGCATCAACCTTGAAGTTTGGTCACCTCAGTCAATGAGGGATGACGCATCTGTGTACACAATCGTGTCATTTCATGGGGCTCGACGACTCCGAGAGCTCGCATAGGCATCCTGGTTGGCTCGCTTCAACCCGAGCTCGTTCGCAGTTGCGAAACCAACAAGGCTACGTGGTTTTCTCAAGGTCGCGATCCCCGGACCCTATTTTTCCTATTAATAAGTAACATCCTCGTACAAGAAATCGGGACCTGACACTCGTGTACGACGCTGACGGAGAAATAAGATGAGACAAAAATTGGGAAATAAGATAAAATAACAGAATGCCGTGCGACCACTTCAACCAAGTAGGTAGGGCATTGCATGGGATGATCCATTCAGGGGGTTAAATTCGTAGGCATTCGTACTTACATCTCGCATCCGCAGTACTTCGTACTGTCTATCCATGCCGCCGCCGCCGCTCCTGCTCCTGCTCCTCCTCGTTTCCATCCAACCACCCGGTATCGTTGCTTGCAACCCTTCACCATAATCACCTTACCATCTGGTGTCATTTTCGTCGAGGAAGGTGCATCAGGTCAAATCCTATCTAGGCTTCCTGGCTACCACCCTGCGATTGGCACGGTTCGGCCTTGGCGTGCTGCCGCACACACAACCTATTTCCACTGCGGCCGATACACCACAAGGGAAAAGGCGGAAGATGGTGTCGAGGGGAAGGCCCTCGTTTCTGCGTTCTGATAGCCCCGAATCCCACATGGGGGCGGCCCTTTCAGCGCCATGCCGAACGCCCCGAACGCCTCGGCCGCTTCCCCACATGGCCTGGGCCTGGGGGTGAGGTGACACAGAAGGGTACGAATACACCCCAGTGCCCTCGCCGAACAATGGAAGCGTGAACCGCGATTTCCAAACAGCCACATCTTACCCGCGCCGCACACTGGCTCCGAAAACCGAAGTTCTGTACACCATCGTCTCTTCTTTTTCCGTTTCTTTCCCCTTCCTCCAGATCCTTCCATGGCAACTCATGTGTTCCTCAGAATCCCACCTCCAAAAACCCGTGTTCCCATCATCTAACTACCTACCTTCAGCATATGACTGAATGGCTGCATTCCATGAAAAAATGTACACAGCCCGACTGCAGAAAACTGACCCCAACACCCAGCTTTTAGTGATCCTGCCAGATAAAAACCAGCCTCGAGCCATATATAGTTGGGTTGGTCCATTGTCAATAATGTTGTGTGAAACTTCCCGTCCCCTACGTATCTCCCGTTATCCGTTTCTTGCGGGGACGGCAGGTCGCTTTTCAGAACCAACCCAACTTAGGAAACAAGCCGTACCGAATGGTAAGCTTCGCAAGGGGGGGCCTGTTCCGTTTCCGTTTCAACCACTTGTGGTGCCAACCAGTGATGATCCAATTGCAACAGGAAGGACAATCAATGGAACAGGCATGTCAGAACCAAAAATCAGGTAACGTTGACGCTAAGGCAGAACTACCGCGTAGGTACCTAATTAACCTACACCTATACAATACCGAGGACATTCAGTCGTCAATCGGGCTATCTTGCTCGCTGGTTGAAGTTGGACCAATGGTGGGGTTTCTCTCACCCTTCTTCACTCTCCATTAGTATCAGGTCACGCGGTTGGCAGCTCTAAAGGTCAGCTGGGTTGCAGAACTCTCTCGGCCAATGAGGCGATAACCTTTTGCTATGTGCGCCTGGACAAGCACAAGCTTGCACAATCATTTTCTTTTTTCAATTTCTTCCTTCATTTTCCGATGATCTTGTTCATGTTGTGTGATGCAACATAAACATGTCGTTGGAAGTTCTACGTTTCAAACATTCAATCCTTCATGTTTTTTTTTTCGCATTCCGGAATCAAATCCCTTCTGTTCGGCTTCCTTCCCTGGTGGTTCGGATTACCCAGAAGGCGTGTGCGTCAAAACCCCAACATGTGTGTAACGGCGATCTAGATAGCCAACAATCGCAACTGCCGATCGAAAAAAGGGGGGATCACCCACGCCGCACGGTGACCTTAGAACGGGCATGACGAGCATCGCACATATCCTGGAACAATCTCGGACAGCCCACCATCTTGCCAGCGCATGCCCAATCCTGAGCTTGCTGCGCCGCCGCCAACAGCCCAACTTCGGCTACACGGAATACACAACACGACTCCATCCATCAACACCAAAATAAACCTCACACACAACGGTGCCGTCACAACAATATCAACATGTTGTTCTTTTCCATATAGAGTAACAATGGAATTGGATGGTGGTATATACTCGCAACTCGCTAACAAAACCTTAAGCTCCGTAGCGCCCCAAACGCCGAACGACCAAAGAGAGTCAGTTTCGTCCTCTTCGTCCTCTTCGTCCCATCACTTTACCCATCACACACTAAGGGTGTCCTCCCCGCCCGCCCGCCCGTCTGCATGCTCATTTTCAGACTAAGCGCGATTGGCAGTTAGCAGCTTCCTTCCTTTACCGTCGGCCCAGTCACTCGCTCAATCACTCGCCCGCCCTATCACTCGCCCGCCCTTTCTCTATCTAAAGTTTCGCCCACCAATCCCCTTGGTCATGCATGGCCCGCGCGACCTTGACGAAGCCGGCAATGTTGCTGCCAGCCACCAGACTGGGGAGCTCGCCCTCGCCCGCCTCAACGTACTCCTTGGCCGTGCTAAAGCCCTGCTCAAATGCGCACTTCATAATGTTCTTCAGTCTGTCGTCAACCTCCTCCCGGCTCCATGCCAGCCGTTGGCTGTTCTGGCCCATCTCCAGGCCGGAGACAGCCACTCCACCGCAGTTGGCAGCTTTGCCTGCAGATGTGTGTCAGCAAGCAAGCCACTTCCCTTCTCGCCAAGCGGCGGGTTAAAATGGAGGGGATCTTACCTGGAGCATACCAAACCGCCTCGTTCTTCTTCTCCTTGCGGCTGCCCTCGAAGACCTCAATGGCCTCGAGTGTGCAGCCCATGTTGGACCCCTCAGCGACAAACTTGCAGCCAGCGGCAACCAGTCCCTCGGCCTCTTCCTTGCTGACCTCGTTCTGGGTGGCGCAGGGCAGGGCAATGTCAACCTGGCCGACCTGGAGCCAGGGCCGGACGCCCTCAACGTATTTGAGGTTGTCCTTAGCCTGGAACTCGGTCAGAGATTGGCGGTTCTCCTTGAGGGCCATGATAGCCTCGACGTCCTCGGGCGTGACAGTGCCGATGAGGGCGCCCTTGGAGTCGGATAGCGAGACAACGGTAGCACCGAGCTCCATCGCCTTGAGTGCGGCGTACTGGGCGACATTTCCAGAACCGGAAATGGCGACACGCTTTCCAGGCCAGCCACCAGCGCCAGCATACTCGAGCATATGGCTGACATAGTAGATGAGGCCGTAGCCAGTGGCCTCGGGGCGGATCAAGCTGCCACCCCAGTCGAGGCCCTTGCCGGTGAGAACGCCCTCGAACTTGTTGCGAATTTTGCGGTAGGCACCAAACATGTAGCCGATTTCTCGGCCGCCGACGCCAATGTCACCTGCCGGAACATCAGTGTCGGCACCAATGTGGTTGGCGAGCTCGCGCATAAAGGCGACGCAAAATCGCCGGATCTCATTGTCACTCTTGCCCTTAGGGTCGAAGTCGGAACCACCCTTGCCACCACCCATCATCACTGCCCCCCTAGTCAGCTACAGACAGCCTCGAGCGAGGATTTTTGTCTTTGTCACTTACATCCGGTAAGGGCATTCTTGAAGATCTGCTCAAAGCCGAGGAACTTGAGGCTGTATCAATCATGTCAGCCGAGCCCCGCTTTCTAATCGTGCAATTGCTACCCGTCTTACATGGACAAGTTTACGGTGGGGTGCAATCGGAGGCCGCCCTTGTACGGGCCGAGAGCCGAGTTGAACTGGACACGATAGCCCCGGTTGACCTGGAGGTTGCCCTCGTCGTCCTCCCAGACGACGCGGAACTGGATGACGCGCTCGGGGATCGAGGCGACCTTGAGGGCGGTTCGGTATTGGGGGAACTTCTGGAAAAGGGTGCTGTTCTCAAGGGTTGAGGCTAGCTCCTTGTAGGCCTGCTCGAACTCAGGCTCGGATGGGAGGTGAGACATGGTCGTTGGTGTTAATCCTTTTGATGCGGTCGAGCAGCGATGGTATGATTGATGGCTCTCTTGGCTCACGGCCCTGCTTGCTCGAGGAAAGGATTGGAATATGGAGGGTGGGAGAAGGGAAGAACAATGGGTCGGGAGGATGGCAAAGGCGTGTTTATATGGGAAAAAGCAGGCGGCGGGGGGGAGGGGCCGAAGGCGACGTTCGAAGAGATGGGACGAGACGAGAATGGAGATGTGACCTTGTTCGCACCTGCGGCCTGGTCCGCTTCTCAGCGAAGCAAAGTAAAGGGCCGTCTAGCGGCGGCGCTCATTGGGACTTCGGTCAGGGCGACCTCGACGAGCTGCGTGCTTTCCGCGTTTCTTCGATGCCTAGAACCTGGCATCGAGCATGGAAAAGGCTGCAGAAGTGAGCAACGACACGGGGGCTACCCTGTGGGGGCACACAATTGGTTCGGTCCCGTTGCAGGGTGCTGCCGGTATTCGCTCACCCCGCAGCACACGTCCCACTTACCGCTTCACGGCCACTGTTCCCCCCTCGGCGAAGTCCCCTTCCAAAAAGGTCGCACTTGGAATAGTTAAAACACCGCAGAAATTCCCCCATCTCTCGGGCTTTGCCAGAAAAGATGTCAGACGGGGTTGCAATAATTGCGATATTTTTGGGAGTAGTTGTCTGACAATGATCATCTCGCCGTGTCCGAATCTAGTGACGCTTTGCTGCGTAATTCCCTATCGATAGCCAATGCCCGCCACCACCACCTGTGCAGGTGTGCGATGTCGCTGCAGAGGAAGAGGGACAGTGTGAGCGGTTTGTGGCCACCACCTGAACCGACTCGACTCGCGTGCTTTCCCGCCCAGCATCACAGTAAGCGGATCTCGAACAAGCTTATCCGCTGGAATCCATTGGCCGCCTCACAGACTTCCATGACCAAGCATGCCCCACCAGTGAGCCCGCTTGGCAGCACCATGGCATATACACGGATGATTGAAAGTAGGCCAGGTTCGCCGTGCGATCTAGAAAATCGATTCCCAAGGACGGCCCAGTTGGCACCAGACACGCCGAGATTGGGGAAAGGAGAGTAATTGATTTATTTTATTTTATTTTATTTTAAAAAAGAAGATCTTCTGCAGCCGGAAAGTTATCGTGGACTAGGATTCCAAGGAACCCTTTCCAGCTCTTTTGCGCGGCGTTTCTTTTTCGCGGGCTTGCCGCCACGCGAGCTCCGATGTCGCTCCACTTGCACTATTTGCAAAGACAAAGACACAGCAAAATTCAGAAAGCGGTAGTTCTCGGAATGTTTCCCTTTTGGATAGTTAGCCCTTCCGTGGATCATGGATGGATTGCCGGAAGGAGGATGGATGGATGGAAGGAAAGGGTGGGTTGCAGAATTTTTCGAGAAGGGTTCAGCCTTGTTGGCTTGTGGTTTCAGCTGCCGAAGATATATTCCTATGTGTCTCTGAATCTTGTAAGATGCTGGGGTGATTCGAGAAGCGGATTGGATGAGAACAGAGATAGGGAATTCCAAGATATTTCTTTTTTTTCTCCATTCCCCCCAGATTCAAACCCAACAATCCTTTCTTCTTTTCAACCTCGTGTGTCCTTGCCTTTTGGAGAAATGGAGTTGAGTGCGGGAATTCCCTGTGCGGCAATGACGCACATTTGTTGGTAGGTACCCCACTCCCCATTGTGGGTTTGCCAGCCCCTCGTTGGGAACCGACATTCCCTGGTGTGTAGTGCACGCCAGTGACCTAAGTCCTAGATAAATGAAATTATGAAGCCCAGAGTAACAAACCGGCGAAAGGACGGTCGGTCGGACGACACATCCGAGTCCAGTCAATTCAAATCCCTTTGCTGTACGTGTAGTATAGATACGTGTGCACAATAGAGAGCGGTTCTCCTGCCATTGTGCGAGTCTCAAAAATGTGCCGCTGTCCCGCGAAACATCGTGGGGGTCATGTGTTCATTACAACGCTGCGCTGCACCACTGCGGTCGCTGCAGCTTGCATCTTGCCAGTGGATTCCCGTTCCGGGCTGCGGTCTCGACGCTGAGTGGCTAGCGGGCAATTGTAAACAAATGTTTATATAATTGGCATCGTTCATCGAAGCCTGGAGTCGATGCCATTGGCTAGTAAGGGAGAAGCTTTTGGGAATATCCCTTCGTCCCAGGACCTTCTTAAGGCATTGCAGCATGTCCAAGAGATCCTAAGCGAGATGCTTCGACTGCCTGCATTGCTTGTCGCACAGGAAGGAAACGTGTTGACATCGCAGGGTGGTCGGGTCTTCGCTACCCCATTCCGTTCTCGTGTACACTACACTTTTGGGGGATCGTCAACTTATCCCCTAGGGCCACTTCCACGAGTCTTAGTTCACGTATGACCGTCCCTTTCTGTGTTTTGCCATTCATTTGCCTGCCGCCCGCCCCATCGTGTCATAACCCGACTAATGTACGTACTTGCATACATTTCTTTGGTGAACCAATGGCTCCTTCCTCGTCTTCATTTCCAGCATACCCCTCTCCTCACATGCAACCATCAAACCAAGCAAGCACCCAAGACGTTACATACACGCACCCACATCCATCCATCCGCTTCGAAGACCCCGTATATATGGGGCCCCTCCCCGAGATCGCAGTTTCGACTTTTCCTCAGAGGGAATAGATGGGTGCCAATATTATCCATATGCGAGTGGCGCGGCCCCTACGTGTTGCACCCTGCAGCACATACCAAGGCAGTATACTCATGTACATGATGATTTGGGGGCAGGCTAAAGGCTGTGTTACAGTCTTCAGCTTCCGTTACGGGTTGCGGGCGGTACATGTGCTCACCTCCCGCGCTCGAAGGTGGAGGGCATGTATGGAGGGAGCCATACATCTCATGTTGAGACAGTGTGCTGTATGGGAAACGGAATACCAAACCGTGTCAGTGGCCTGGAATGGGTTCTGTAAGACTCGTTCACGTCACTCGGCGCGTGTATCCATCTTGCGCTCACTCATCGGTCCGAGATCCGTCTCGGCTGGTCCAATAAAATACGCCTGCGCAACCACCTATGGTTTTCCATACGGCTCTTGACACAGCTGCCTGACTACCTACCCTGCCTACCCACCTCCTGAGCATAACCATGGAGGTGTTTCCCTAGAGGGGGCTTCCACCATATTTGGCACTATCACCAGCGAATGACGTCGTTGTCGTGTGTCGATATGACACAGTACCTCTGTTGCTACTTACCAACCAAAGCACCATTGCACCTAAGTGTATCTGCCTACCCATATCAAGACTAGATCGGTCCAGGTCAATGTGGCCAAGCCAGACCAGATCAGACCAGACTGGACCCTCCTCGGCCGAGCCAAAAGTACTTGCACCTCCAACTGCCCACAAGGTGCTCCGTATTTGCCTGACAAAGTACGTACCCCCTAGTGTCACACGTACTTAGCAACTCCAAGGTGCTTACGTACATTCGCACCTTTGTCCATGGGGAAATACCCCAACGTAAGAAAGGTTCGCTTAGTTAGGTACATGTACTTGACCCATCGGGTATGGTAGCCGTCGTGTCACATGATTACCCCAATCACACATATTCCTGGAGCGCAGTGGGCTCGACATGTACTATAGATCTCTGGTTTCTTATCTGAATGTCTATAAACTACGTGGTTGCATGCGCTCTGCGAACGGCTCGTTCCATCCGGCCCGCTTTCCCTGGGAAATACATACACAGGCACCTACTTACTTACCCTCTCATCACTTATACATTCACATTGGTAGCGACAATAGCCGCATCGCGTCCAAGCAAGCATCTTCTAGTATTGCCGTTTATGCTAGGGCGCGATCTTCACGCCTTGTGATATGCTGTTTTCGCACAGTTGCATTCCCTATGCCGCTCCCAGCAACAAGGCAACAACGTAGTCTCGTTCTCCCAAAAGCAGTCAGTTTTTTTTTTTTTCACTCCTCGGATATGTCTCACTGCTGGCCAGATAGAGAAGTGGTCACATTGAACCTCTGGACTAGCAGACGGCTTCACAAGTTTCTTTATTTTCCGGCCGTTCGATCCAAACACAATAGCCAGCGCGCAATGGGTATTTTCATCAGCTCCACCTCAGTTTTATCTCCTGTTAGCCCTAGCTACACCATCTGATTTCAAACGGTTTCCACAAGTCAAGGTATATATAGATTATATACAGGCTATGTATGCATCAGTCGATACCTCAGCCTAAGAAGCGAAGAGAATCAGGTAGTAGACAAGAAAACTATGAGGGATATATAGTTCAGAAAAAAAGGATCCATGCAGGGTCGAAAGAGATTTTGTCTTTTGAGAAATATTGTCTATGCACCGAGTTGAAAGTCTCTTCCACCCGTGATCCATCATCACGATACGCCGACCACTTTCCCGGTCCCAATTTGGCGTATGCCCACATTATTACTCCCCAAAGCGGTATCAAAACCCCTTACGAGACTTGCATGATCATGGGGCCAGCAACGATGATCTCGTCTGTAAGGACACCGGTGAGAGGGGCGGCGTTGGCAAGGTTGACATAGACAAAGCCGGAGAGACCCTGGGGAATGATGCAGCCGGTTGCGGGGTCGAAGGCAGAGAAGGCGGTGCCGCCGGGGATGCCACCAGAGGTAAAGGCACAAGATGTAGCGCTAGCAGCGGCATCTGACTGAAGCTGGATGGTGGAACCGGCCTGGAGGGCGGCAGCATCGACACCCGCAGCCATGGTGAGCGTGGGGAAGGCAGTAAGGATGAGATTACTGCCTTGCGGGCAGCTGGCAATGAAGGGAGCGGCGAGTGAGAACACCTGCTTGGGTGATAGGGGGCTATCGAAAGCCTGGGGTACCGCCTCAATTTTGCTGACTAGGCGGACGACACTGGCATGGCGGGCCTCAATGGACAGGATACTGCCCGCCGTCGTCAGGATACCACCATCGGCGATGAGCGCAGCGCCTCCGAGGTATGCAGAAACACCGACTTGCTCTAGAATGGCGGCGGTCTGGACCATGCCGGCGGCGTCGGTAAAGCCGAAGTTATACTGGCAAGCCTGCACAGGCTGGAGACCGGCTTGGGCGATGGCACTCTGCAGCAGAACGACGTGGGCCGCCTCGGTTTCACCGATCTTGATCAGGCTTTGAATCTCGTTTGGTTGCAGACCCAGAGCGGTGAACTGATCAGCGGGGAACTGATTGAAACCTTGTTTGTAGAACTCGGACTCGAGGTGCTCAAGAGTGAGGGCGCTGCGTGACTGTTAGTTAACTGTTCCCTCTCATTCAGCCTCACCGTGTCTTACAATTGCAAGATATCGGGGTCGGTGAGACCCAACGCCGCAGCCGCCGCGTTTTGGCGCTTGGAGAGCTCGTGGAACTTCAGTTGCGAGCTGGTGAAAGCTGGTGCTGCCAAGGCCATAGCCGCAAACCCAGCCGCAACAACCCCGAGTGATTTGATGATGGAAGGCATCTTGAATGTGTGCCCTTTTTCAACTCCCAAGTATTCCTAATTCTCTCTTTCCTTCTTCTCTGTCGTAATCGAGCGTCGAATGCGTGTATGTAAACGTAAGAGCAAAGACCAGCCTGGCTGTTGAGAAGCGAAGATGGTTGATATTACAAGATATTACGGGGGATGCAGAGGCCGCCGGTGTTGGTAACGAGAGAGCGATGTCAGTGAGAGACTGGACAGACCGAGCTGCTGTTCCTGAAGGAGAGTGAAAGCAGACCAGCGCTTTGGAGGAGAGGAGGGGAGAGAAGAGAAGGTGTGGGAGTAAGAAAACGAGCTGAAAGCAGGCGGTGACGGCTGTAAAGAAGAGGGAAGGGAAGGGGGGGGAAATAAGGCCTTGTGGATGGGAGATGGGTAGGGATAAAGGAGAGACCCCGGCCGGGGTCTAGAGCTAGGTTGGAGGGCCGGCGGCTGGTCATCGTTCCGAGACCCGCATCGTGACTTGAGTGCGGGAGGTAGGTAATGCATGGGGGAAACAACCTGGAGCGGGGGGTTATGAGGTTTGGACAGGGCGAGAGGTGACGACGGGGGGAGGGGAGGGTCGAGCACTCTGCCAACCCTGCCAAGAAGGGGCCAGAAGGAGAAGAAAAAACCTGCGAGCGAAGCGGAGCTTGGTTTCTTCTCCTATGTTCAGATGGCAGGAGCGATAGGGCGGCAGATGGAGAGTGTTTCGTTTCCCCGGCCCCTTGAGGTCCTTGCTGCGCCCGCTGAGACGACAAGCAAGTGACGAGGTGCTGGCGCGGTTGTCTGCCCCTGGTGGGAGAGAGGTTGAGCCTCAGAGACGGGCCAATCAGACGGCAGCTAAACTTGGGATGAAGGGGCAGACCCCTGCTCGGGGTCTGGGAGTACGCAGAGGCTCGCGTGCAGTGCCAAGGCGTCGCACGGGGAACCCCGTCCGAGGGAGTGAACCCTCTGTGACGTTGGCGCCCACGGATCCCGTCTCAGCTCTGTTTCAACGCCGCGGACGACGTCGGAGCCGGGGCTTTCCTTTGGCAATCCATCACAGAAAGCTCCGCCTCCGTTGTCTTTCCGCCGCCGAGTTCCCTCTTGCGACGACTGCATTTCGCTTTCCGAGCAATGCGGATGATGCTGTTCCCTGCTGCAGCGGGGTTTGCGCTACCACTGCACTAGAACGTGAACGAGATAAGGTTGCATCATGCTTCTACCAACCGCGATGCTGTCCTGCCGAACAACCGCACCTTTGCCGTCGGCAGACCTGGGATCACCGCTGCATGCGTTTGCCATGATGTCGCCGTTGACGATTCAAGGCTGCGACTACACAACAGACTCTAACTGATCCATCCATCTCCTAGCCGCTCCTCCCTAAAGCGGGTTTTTTTTCCTCGCGGGAAAAAAAAAGCCAAGTCCTCCGACCCACCTGAAAAGGTAACATCCATCCAAACACTGGCTGCAGAGACAAGACCCGACTGTCTGGGGGGTGAGATCTTGGAAACGTTTGAGACAGCCACCCTAAATCTCAACCCCAAGATACCTACCCCATGCTGCTCGCCATACCGATTCCGATGTGCCACCCCGTGTAGCACGCCCGCCGAGAAGCTTGGGACCGACTGCCCAGCGTAACACTACATACCCTTGCCGGCTCTGGGTTGCAGTGAGTAAATTTGGATTCATGCTCGTTTTCTTGGACGGGAACCTTTGCTCCCCACACGCACCTAACTCCCTCCGAATTAGCGGTTTCATGAAACGGTACGACCTGTACTTCACAATTCGCTGTTCACATCAGTTGAGATCGTCCTGTATCCGCCTGCCTCTCCCCAGGTTGGATCCCAAGCAAGGTAGTGGAACATGGCTGAGGGAAACCAAACAGAAACCAAGAGCCCCAGCCCATGGATCCAATGGAACAATGGGTGAATTGGATAGATCTCTCGTTTCTATTATCGAGTCCCATGGTCTACGCAGCACGTCCCGTCTCTGAAGCCTAGTTTAATACAAGGAACAAAAAGGGATTAATTAAAACAACGAATAAAAATGATACTGCTTCACACACACGTTACAAGAAGCGATACCTTGATCATGTGACACCGTACCACGTACACCATCCTATCTTCATCATCTCAACCTTCCGTGGCAACCCCCACACGTCAACCATCTTGCCTTGCTTCACTCAAACACCCTGATCCTCCCATCAGCTACCCGGTCGCCAAGCAGTCTCAGCTCGCCGATCAACGCCTCGAGCCTCTGTTCCGTTTGGAGGCCGGGAAAGACCCAGCTGAGATACCGCTGCTTCCAGCTTCCATGCATGTAAGTCTAAATTGCCGGATCAGCCCGTTGTGTCTGAGCCTTATTCCGGATCTCCCGTCACCCTTTGGCGCCCTCGAGACTTCTATTCGGTAACCTGCTTGCTGCTGTCATGCCTCTGCCATTAGCCAAAGGAGCTCCATGAAACCGGTTAGCCACTCGACATGACAGCACGCTGTGACATCTCGTAAAATTGAAGTCAACGTCCATTTCTTATTAGTTGGGTACTTCTGATTGTCTTGGTTTTGCACCTCCCATCGCTGTCCTCCTCTTCACTCTCTTCATTCTCTTCCGCTGTCGCCCCTTTTTGATTCTTCCGCTTCTCCAACAGACAAATGCCTCCATAGTTTCGCTACTGCCATTCGTAATGCTGTTGCGAACATGCGCTCCAACTATCGACAAGTATACTCCCCATCTCTCGTGTCATCTATAAGGCACCCTACGGGTGGTGTCAATCTTCCCAGCTTTTTTCCACGACTCGACATTGAAGCATCTCGGTCGTGACTACTTTGAGTGTCCACAGAACATTCTAGAGTGCATAGGGGTTGAGAGAGCGAATAGTCAGACACCTATCGTTGTTAGCTGTGATTGACTGACTGCAAGGGCATGGAGATACGAACGGTGGGCTCTTGGAAAGATCTGTCTTCAGGATCACTGGCACCCTGGTCATCTCCGTGACATCCTGGATGTATTCACCACCCTCCTCCCTTAGCTGGAAAAGCTTCAAGTATTTCTCCTTGTTGCTCAGCCTGGTTTCGGGCGCTTCAACAGCATGCACCTTCGAGTCGGACCTGGTCCGCTGAAGGGCTCCCGCGGACTCGCCAGCGTTGCGGGTCGGCGAGCCAGGAACGCTCTGAGTCGGCCGCTCAGCAAGTGACGCACCTGCCATGGCTTCTGTGATGTCGGACGCGTTGTCCTCATCGTCGTCGAACAGGGCGTCTACGTCATCAGTGGAGATTGTGCCAGTCTCGGTCTGCTTCCTAGCCGCCTCCTCACGCTCCTTTTTAGCGCGCTCAGCTTCCTCAGCTTGCCGAGCGGCCGCCATTGCATGCGAAATTCTCTGTGACTGGGCAGCCTTGGGGCGCTCGTCCTCGGGAACGTAGGCAGAGCTGGGAACCCCCTTTTCCCAGTAAAGCTCGAGGACCCGCTTCTCCTTCCGGAACTCGGCCTTCTTCAACGGCAGCTGATCGCAATGCACGCGCTTCTCAAAACCCCATTCGGGGATGAGAACATCGAATGCAGACTCGTACACGCAGACGACAATACCTTCACTGATGAGATCGCCATTGGCCTCTTGGCGCTTCTTGTCCATTGTGCGGCAGGACTCGATGTGAATGCTCTGCTCCTGAGCATTCTGAGCCGAATCCTTCTTGGTATTGCAAGACTCAACGGTCTTAACTAGTGTTTCCACCTCTTCAGTGTACTCAATCTTGCCATCAGAAAGGACGGACTCGAGCTGGCGGTGGACAAGAATGTCCGCATAGCGTTTGGTCGGGCTAGTGAAATGAGTGTAGAGTGGGAGATTCAGAGCATAGTGAGGCCAGAGGTGTTTCGGCGTCTTGCCAGCAATGAAGTACTTGGCGCGTTGCATCGACTTGACGAGAAGTGTCTCCATGCCCTTCCTGGTGTCAACATCATCCACCTTGAACAGGCTGTTCTGTAGTGTGCCACTGCTAGTGGGGTCGATCTCGTAGCCGAGAGCATTCATACGCTCAACGAAAGTCTGCAGACGGCGCGAGTTCGGCGGGGATTGCCGACGGAGGAGAGCCTTTTCGGGTAGCCCTTCAACCAAGCGCTGGGCGACATAAGTATTGGTCTTGTGCATGAGCTCCTCGACCAGCTCCGTGGCAGGGCTTGAGTCAAACAGGTTGTGTTTAACGGGCACGTTCTCGTCATCAAGCTGCTGGAGCAAGCGAAGAGGCGCAACCGGCTCGCCACCAGCACCTAGGCGGACCTCACGGAACTTTTGACCAAGAACCTAATACTGTCAGTGAGGAACGGTTGTCTTGACGAGAAACCTACATTGAGAATCTGAACGTCCTTGGCCTGGAAAATATCGTGCTTGAAGCCGGCATTGCCGGCGATTGCCTCGTCGATTTGCTGGAGTGTGAGCTTGCCGCTGCTCTTGACGATCGCCTTGCCAATCCAGATATCGCCTTCTGCAACGGCACCGCTGTGTGGGTTGACGTGGAAGACAACGCTGACCGTCAGGCGGTCTTTTTCAGACACGAGGGAGCACACATCGGTCGAGATCTTCGGAGGGAGAAGGGCACAGAACCGGTTCATCAGGTGGACGGCGGTGCCGCGCTTCTTGGCCTCCCGGTCAACAAGGGAGTTAGGCTTGACGAAGTGAGTAATGTCGGGTACATGGACACCGATCTCAATCTTGCCATCCGGCAGGGACTTGACGTGGAAACCGGTTCCCAGGACGTTAGATCCATCGAGGTCTAGGGTAACTACCTTCTCCTCGCGGAAGTCACGGCGTGCCTTCATGGCTACTTCATCCTCCTTCTCGACCGACCAGTCCTGGAGGTTCACGCTGCGCAGGACTGCCTCGGAAAAGTCGTCCGATCCAAAATTGTTGTCGCGGAGCAGGGCATCGGTTTCAATCTTAAGGTCCCCCATCTTGCCAAGCTTCTCAACAAGGGTGCCGAAGGGGTGAAGAGAAGTAATAGGCCAGCGCTTGATACAAGCAACGAAGATCTGATCAGCGTAGTCTTGATGCTTCTCAACGAAGTCGCGTGGCGCCTGCTCGGTGGGAATAGCGATCAGAGGAACACGTTTGTCCGTCGGCTTGAACCAGACAATCTTGGGTTTCTCTTGTTGGCGGTTATCATGTTGTCGACCACCTCCGTCTCTCGCGGCGCGCTCAGCCTCTTGCTTCTCCTTGGTAGCTTGGCTGCTAGGACGGAGGAGACCAAGCGTGCCCGAGAACATTTGACCAGCAACGCGCTCGATAACGGCCACGATGTGTCCGGCATAGAGGGGCTTCTGGTCATCATTGATTTCTTCCTCCTCCACGAGAAGGAGGCTCTGGCCCTCAACTTCAACGTCATCATTCTTCTTCTGTGTGGGACGCTGTCTCAAGCTACCACGACGACGGATACCACCCTCACCATTTCCAGCGTCATCGCCATTGGCGCCGCCTTGATTGTTACCAGCGGTAGAACCAGAACGAGTGTCGGTGATGTCCTTGCGCTTCTTCTTCTCCTCCTTCTCACGCTTCTGCGACCACACCTCATCTACGTCGAGAAGCTCAACGGCGACGAGATCGCCTTCAAGAGCACGATTACGGTCCTTGCTACCACATATGAAAATGTCTGCATCAAGAAGACCATCTTGGGTAGAGACGTAGGCATCACTCCGGTTCTTCTTGTTCACACGAAGAATACCGGAAACAAGCTGGCCATCGCCCAAAAGAGCAGGGAGCGTAGCCTGGGGGAGATAGGGTGTGAACAGAGTCTTGCGTTGTTGCTGCTGAGGCTGCTGTCCACCCATCTGAGGGCCATGCTGACTAGCCTGAAGACCAGCCAGATGCTGTCCATTCATCTGAGCGACCTGAAGCGCCTGCAGCTGGCTAATCTGCATGGGGGTAAGCTGTTGGCCGGGATAGATGCCCGGCATCATAATCTGGCCGGGAAGCTGCATGAGCTGGGGCTGTCCCGGATACTGGAAGGAACCAATTGACGAAATTGACTGGTGGTTGACCGATGCGCGACTACGGTGGCCCGGCTGGAACCCCTGGTTCTGGCCGGTGCCAGCAGCGGTCTGGTCTTGGCCTTGATTTTGATTCTGGTTTTGGTTGCGCCAGTTGCTGTCAAAGTTGCGAGAGCCGGTGCGACCATGGCCACCGCGGCGCGGAAAGTCGCCACTCTGGCCGACAGAATCAGTTGAGAAGTGACCTCCGCGACCAGAGCCACCGCCGCGACCATTCGCGCCAACGGCCATGCTCTGGCTTCGGCCGTGTCCGCCACCGCGACCGCCGCGATACGACGTGTTTTGAGGTGCTAGAGCCTCGGACGGAGAGGAGGCAGCTGCGCCCTTGACTTCGTCATCCGGCTTTTCAGCCGAGCCCGAAGCACCAGGAGCAGGAAACTGAAAGCCAGATGTTGTGCGCTTTTGCTGTGCGATTTCAGCAGCTTTCTTCGCGTCGGCCAGGGCCAAGGAATGACGTCGCTGGTGACCACCACCGGCGCCGCCTCGCCCTCCACGAGCGCCGGCGTTCTCTCTACCATGGCCTTGCGAGTTGTCAAAGCTGCCAAAGGCAGACCCGGATGCCCCAGACGAGGGAGCGGGAGGCGGTCCCATTCCCATGTTGGGGAGAGCCGACTGATTACGGCGATGTGATAATGGCTGTGTAGGAGGAGCCAAGTTCACGTTCTGCTGCGGTAGCTGGGCCGGAAACTGAAAGCCGGTCTGCGGTGACATGTTGGTCATGGCGGGCTGCAAGGTATTGAAGCCCTGGCCCATGGCTTGGTTCGGGGGGATCATGCCCATGTTCACATATTGCTGATGAGTAGCTTGGATGTGCTGTTGCTGTTGCTGCAGCAATTCAATCTGCTGCTGGATGACAAGTTGGTCCACTGCGCGAGCACAACATACGTCAGCATCGAGCATCTCCAAACGGCTGGGTTAGGGAAACAGGATGTGGCAGGTGCGGGAAATGGGTAGCGGCACGATGCCGACAGCAACGAGAGATAGGGCGGCAAAACTTACTGTTGCCCGAATTCGCGAACATGCTCATCAGCGGCGTCAATTCAGAAGGACTCCGGCGATGAGCGATATGGAGACGGCGGCCAGTGGGGCCAGGGACGCCTCCAGGCTGAGGCTGCTGTTGCTGCTCCATGGTGGGCAGAGTTGGCAAGCGGGCTGCAGGAACACGACCGAGGGGCAATTGTTGAGTGCACGTCGAGTGCGAAGCGGCAGATGTGTTCTAACGAGGAGCGTCCGGCGCGAGGCGGTGATGCGCGACTCGAGTCGGATGCTTTTGATCGGTATTTGGGGGATGCGAGGCGGTTGCTGGTTGCTGGTTGCTTGCTTGGTTGCGGTGGCGTTGCCTAAAGACAGTTCGCAGACGCGGCGGCCAAGGAGGGTCAATGAGAGATGGAAAACTTGTGTTCTTCGAGGGAATGTGAGGGAGAGATGAGCAGCAAAGAGGTGGGAGCTGGAAGCCTGGAGCGGATGAGTGTGCTGTGGAAAGGAGGGTGCGAGTGAGGAGAAACCCGTTGTGGGTTGCAGTTGTTGATGACGATGAACAGCTCCCGTCCTGGATGTGCCAGAGGTAGGTTGCCAGGCTGGGGACAGGCCACAGACCACCACACAGCACACTGCTCCCCGGTCCGCAGCAACGCCGGGGCAAGTCCTGGCCCGCCTGGGTACTACCGAAATGGAAAAGTGGACCCGAATCCCGCAGTAGACCAACCGAAAGCACTCAACACCCTGGACAGGTCGTTAGTCTTGGCTGGCGCTCTGAGACCCGACACAGGAGGCAGAGCAAGCCATCCTTGCTTTCCTGAATCAATGAATTCTGCGTTGGTGACGGAAATCGCTCCTCATTGATCACCAGGCATGACCTCGCTCATACAGTTCCAAAAGCGAGATAAACCAAAGAGCACAAACTTTGACGCAAATGGGATGATTACCTCGGGCGGGCCCGCTTTCTTTTTTTTTTTTTTGGGGGGGGGGGGGGGGCAAACAAAAAATGCATCTGCAGCTCACCACTTGTGGCGATGAGGGGTGAGGGGAAGTTCCGGGTTGGTTGGATTTTGACCAATGCGGCGCCGTCGGGGCTGACCGGCCGTCTTGAGAACACAATTTGCTTGATAAGTTGTTCTGCAGAGCCTGTCCGTGTCGAGCGATGTGGATGCTGGATCTCAGGGCGACGGGAGGCCAGCGCGGCAATCACCCTCATCCTTTTCTCCTCGAGCTGGAGACCCCAAGAACGTGTAGAACGTGTCTCTTTGGCGCGACAGCCCCGTCATCGTCAGCCCCTCCATCCTCAGGGATAAAGTTGCCTAAAACATGCTGAGGAGACCCGACCGCACAGACTGCGGAAGCCGAGTCCTGAAGCTGCCGCTGGCACAGCGCGTAAACATGCCACAGGATATCCACGACTAGTGATAATCGCTGGAGAAATTGGCGAATGCTTATCCATGCTCATCCCATGGAGCCCATTCCACTGGATCGTTCTCTTTAATTAACCCCAAGCTACTATGTACACCGCGGATGCAGGCTCGGGAGAGGTGCGTCAGCGTAGCAGGCTGAGCTATATCGTCCAAAAGGCGGAGTGAAGTTAGCGCGGGACTTGACAGAGAGTGAAACGCCAGTGCGTTTGCGCGGGCAGCTAGGCTGGGAATCAAGATCGAGGATCACAGGTTCACAGGCTCACAGCCAAGCCTTGCATGATCAAAAGTGGTCGCTAGACCTTCCAAGATCTTGTGTGAAAGGTCATTCATTCCATGATCCACTCGGAAAAGAAACCTGCAAAACTGGTGGAAGTATGCAGCAGCAAAGAATCGTGGTATTCTGGAGAAGTCCAGTACTAGCATGTGGTTCTGGTGGGTACTATAAGGTCGGGTTAGGGTGACCACCGACTCACCTTCACTCAGCCAGCCAGTGCGTTCCGGAACCTGAGTTCCCAACAGCAATCTGCTCATGGCCTTGTCCACGCAAAAGACCCCACGAGCCATCAGGTTTGAGCATTTCTTTCAGAACAGGAGGGTTTTCGGAAGATCGTTTTTTACTCCAAGTTAATTCACGGGTAGCCCGTGATCAGGCGGTCTCCGTGCTCAACGACTCCACAATTTCCCTGCCAACTAGCACCCTACTGCCAACAGGTCATCGCGTTCAGGTTTGCGAACACACCCAAGGGTGACTCTAGCCTGCCGCCCTTGCATCCGAACTTCTTTCTCCCAAACACGACAATCCCACAACGCCAAACAACTCCAGGCAGCTCAAGCGCCATGGAAGTATAGGGCAACAGCGAAATTAACACCCAAATAGCTACAATGACGGGTTCCTCCCCCGCTCCAAGGCGGAGTTACCAATGGTCAAGCCCGCAGCGAAATTCGATCATTGACGAGATCCTCAACGACGAGCGAAACTCAGAAGCGAGACATCGGATCCTCATTGATGCGGCGCGGAAGGAACATGAACGAGTCAGAGGAGAAGCGGAGAGGGTGTACCAAGATCACCTCCGCCGCGAAGAACAACAGAAGCTCGCCGAGGAGCGGAAGCGGGAGGAGGAGAGAATTCGACGCGATGAGCAGCTCGCTGCCGAACGAATGAGGCTTCTAGCCTTGAAGGAAAAGAAAGTCAAGATCCCCGAGGTGCCACCTACTCCCCTCCAGTCCGATCCGCCGAAATCTACAGGTCCAAGAATACACCCCGGACTGGTACCCGCACCACCGAAAAGCTCCCTCTTCGGGACCACAGCTCCAGAACTCGACTCGCTGCCAGCAGCTCAACCATCTCAACTAGCACTACAAGTGAACGGAAGTGCGACTAACTCGGCCTCGACTACGGCTTCAGGACCACTTCCGCCAGTATCAAGCCTCTTTGGCGCGCCTAAGCTTCAACCAAATTCGCTTACCCAACTGCTGAACCCCCTTGCGGCTCCGAGCCTGACTGTCTCGAGTGGGCAAGCGCTCGTGCCAGCACCAGCCGCTACTACTTCCATTCAAGTCAATGATGTTTCTGGATCCACAACCACACAGCAAGCTGCTGCGACTCCGGTCACTGATAGATATGCCATCATCCACAAAAACCTGAAAGATCTGCGCAGATCGCTGGCTGAGCAATCCAGAACCAACAAAGGCGTGAAAGGCCGAATGGGAGATATGCGGCGCGAGATACGAAAGTGTCTTGGACAACTCACAAATGGTGCCGGCGCAAACCGCGTTCAGGTCCGTCTAACAACTATGACGTGAAAGGATCTCAGGGCTAACTTGTCGCAGCAACAAAAAGTAGTGACCATACTACGAGAAGGGCTTGCCAATTCAATGCAGTCCCAACTTGTTGACCCCAGTGGGCTTGTAGCGGAGCCAAGGAACCCGGCCCCAGGAGCTGCTCACAATGACGCGCAGCTGCCCTCGATCTTCCTTTACCTCCTGAACATCTTTGCGAAAACAGCGATCTCCCAATTTATTAGTGAAGCTGGCCCGAGGCCAGAGACAGCCGATCCCATTGGAGTTTGCGTGGCTGCAACGTTTTCCGAACCTGACTTTGGGTGGCGAGGCGCATCATTGATCGATATACTCCTCGCTAAGTTCCGAATTGTCTGCCCGGTTCTCTTTGGATTCCGCGGCAGTGAGAAGACAGAGCAAGGCCGAGCGCGTCTCGGATGGTGGAAAGATAACGGCAGATGGATTCCCGAGCAACAACACATGGACCGTATGACCGGGCTTGGGGCCGGGTTCGCAGCAGTGGCTCTGCGGAAATTTGCCAAATCAAATAAGGAGAACCCTTACCCTCCTCGTCATTACTGGACAGCCATGGCGAAGATCATAAACACTCCACCAGCTGAAATGTCCAACACGCAGTGTGTCGTTCTGAAGTCGATGATACAAAATTACGAGCAAAAGTTCATCGAGTACTACGGAAACGCAGCACTTGCCGCATTAAAACTTTGTCTGGTGGAATTTCCGGCGAGGGCCATCGAGAAGTCGGCAGCTGTTAACTCGCTCGAGGTACTAGCACAACTGCTAAAAAGGGACTCGGGCTTAGTGTTGCGCTAACTGGGGGGGACTGGGACGAGATGCGCACACATATATGTATGAGCCATTTCAGACATCCGGAGTACCCCATGGAAACAATCATGAAGAGGACACGGTCATGTAGGATAAAAAAGCCCAGCATGACAGCTGAACGATGCTTGAGCTCTCGTGGTGAGAGATACCCAACATTTCTCAGAATAAAAGACATATTTCAGTATAAGAGTATAAAAAGCGGAACCAATCCAAACGCCTTATAACCTGTCCCAGCTAAGTCTAGTAGCAATGCCTCACACAGTGACCCTCCTGATCGCTACAAGTACACATCTCACCCTGTTTCATATTACCAACAACAAGATCAACAGGATGATCAAGACAACAATCAGAACCCCTATACAGCAGCTGCTATACCGGTCCTCATTCCGGCGCATCACATAACGCAGTTTCTCCATGCCGGTCTGCAGCCTGCCTCCAACTCGGTCAGCCAAGCCATCTACCACCTCGAGCATCTCACGCTGCTCCTCTAATTCCCTCCCCATATCATCCGCCTGCCGCCGCAAGTTCCCCACCGTCTGAAACACCCCATCCAGATGCTGATCCTGCTCGCGCATCATCATCTGCTGCTGCTGCTGCTCAAACTCTGCCGCATAGTCCTCATCGCCATGCGTATCCCCATCCACAATCGCAAAAGCGCTTGGGTCCGGAAGCTGGTCTACTCCTGTACCCGCACCACCGCCAGCGCGTGTCGATTCTATAGCCACCTTGCGTGACAGCTCCTCGCGCATGTCATCGACCTCGCCGCCCACTTCTTGGATGAATCGCTTGCGCCGTGTTACCTCGTGCGGGGACAGGCCAAACTGGGAAGGGTTGGACTCGACGGCGTTGACGGACTCGACGAGGTCGGCGAGGTCTTCGGCGAGGGAGGATAGAGCGCTTTCGAGATCGGAGCGCGCGGACGCGAGTTCTGGGGAGGAGGCATTGGTGGCGAGGGAGCGGATGCGGAGGTATGAGGTGAAGAGGGGCCGGGTGGATTGAAGTTGGGAGAGGACGTCTCTGGGGGTTGGTTAGCGCATTTGAGGATGGATGTGAGAGAGGAGAAACATTCTGTTGGACCTGGAGGAATGGGTCCTCGTCGTGGTTGGAGGACATCATCTTGGACGTGAGGTTCTCGTTATTGTCTTGAGCCTGTATATGAGTCCAGCATAGCGGCCTGGAGCAGCAGCCATGCGGTTTTACCCGCTGCGGTGCCGGAACTCGGGTTTGTGGGTATTGTGGAATGGGAAAACGTGGGATGACTTGACCTCGACTGGCCTTCTCTTGCGACAACGCTGTGCCGAAAGGGTTCAACGCGGTTGGCAGGCGGCGAGGCTACGTGTGCTGCACTAGACTTACTCCAGGGCGTGGACGTAACTATTCGTTTGCGACAAATTTGGTTCTTAACAGAGCCCACAAAGCAGTCGCTGAGGTTAGCCTGATGCTGGTGGCTGCTCTCAGAGTTGGAAGCCCAAGCTCAACCCCCACAAGACCCCTGTGTTCCCCGCTTCACAGGAGGCTGGAACAACAGCTCCGTGCAGAGTCGCAGGTGAAACGTAGCTTTATCGGTCGGAATTTGGTGGCCTTTGCAAACAGGGTTCCCGCCTTTTCTTCTTACTTCTTCACCTCCTTTCAATTGATCTGGAATCAACCTTTCCAGCTCAACGGCACCAATTGCGACCAGTCCGTGTGTGAACCTTTTCTTCCTCTTCTCTCAAAATGTTCAACGTCCGGCGATTTTTCGCCGCCGCCTTGCTGCTACTCGGCGTGAGCGTTCTGCTTGCGCAGCCAGCTGAGGCGGCCAAGGGCCCCAAGATCACACACAAGGTGTACTTCGACATTACCCAGGGCGATGAGCCGATCGGCCGCATTGTCATTGGCCTCTACGGCAAGACCGTCCCCAAGACGGTTGAGAACTTCCGCGCCCTGGCGACTGGAGAGAAGGGCTATGGCTATGAGGGGTCAAGCTTCCACCGTGTTATCAAGGCATTCATGATCCAGGGCGGTGACTTCACCAAGGGCGATGGCACCGGTGGCAAGTCCAGTATGTCGCCCTTTTCGGGTGCTTCTGTGTGTGCTGGGAAAATGAGTCGCTGACCTCTTTTTTAGTCTACGGCGAGCGGTTCCCCGATGAGAACTTCAAGCTCAAGCACTCCAAGACCGGCCTTCTATCCATGGCGAATGCCGGCCCGGACACTAACGGCTCCCAGTTCTTTATTACCACGGCAATTACTAGGTGGGTCATAACCCGGTTGAAAAAAGGGAACTGTAGCCAAGATGCTGACACGTGGGCAGCTGGCTCGACGGCAAGCACGTCGTATTTGGCGAAGTTCTCGAGGGTTACGACATTGTGCAGAAAATCGAGAACAGCGCAACTGGCACCGGCGACAAGCCTGTCAAGGCTGTCAAGATCGCCAAGAGCGGCGAGTTGGAGGTTCCTCCCGAAGGTATTCACGTGGAGCTTTAGACAGCGCCGCCCTTCTTTTTGAAACCCCTCTACCTATCTGCCCTTCCCAGCGTGAGAAGCCAAAACGGACAAGTCCATGTACCATCCAATTCTCCTGTTCTCAGACTTGGTGCACGGATGAGATAAAAACCACAATATCATCTCCTGATTGTCTGCCGTACTTTGGGGCCAACTACTGAACATATACACGCGCTTCCTCTCACTCAAGACCCTTCGGAAGACCCTCTTGACGAGGAAGAGTTCCCACTACTCTGAACAAGAGACAAATTGACAGCACAAAACTTGGTTTTTTCCCTTTGAAATTCGCACAATACACACATACAAGGGAAAAAAAAATCCAAAAAAAAAAGATTAAAAAGTCCGTGTGCTGATGGTTTCGGTCTCTTCCCTCGCCTCTTCAGAAAACCGCTCTGGCTCCGCACAATGGGCTTCCTCCTCGGCATCCGAATCCGACGACGTCGTGCCGTCCGTAGAGGCAGACGAAGGCTGGGGCATCATTGGCAAGCTGTTCCTGTTTGGTGTCATTGTCGCGGCTGTCCTGTTTTACCTGCGCATTTCCAAGCGTTCCCTGTCACGGAACGGTGGCATCCTTGGCGAGGAGAAGAGCTTGGCTTAGGTTCGTTCCATAAGTTTCCGGAGAAGTTCATTGGGGTCTGTTTACGACTGGCCGGCTCGGCTTGTATTGCTTTTGATTAGCGAGGGATTCTTGTGTGTGTGTTTGTGTGTGTGTTTTACTATCAGTTGTATGTAATCTCACATGTTCGACGTGTAGTGTGCGTTTTCCCCGAGTACAGTTCTTGTTTGCTAGGAGACTTCCCTTGTCTATCGGTGCCTGTCCAATTAAGTTCAAGCCTTCCCATACATGATCATTTGCGTCGACACAGCATGTTTTTGGACAGCTCCTAGCAGCGCACTGCTTCCCCACAGCATATAGCGCTCTTCACGGCCGAGTCAACCTCATTGCTTTTCGTTGCCGCAAGAACATCTGTGCCCCTGGTCTGACGACAAGAACCAGTGCCTCAAAGGCACAGGAAAAGGAATCTACACCAGGAATTTCTTTGACCGGGAGAGCAGCACCAAGTTGCTCGCTTGGTAAATGTACGGGGTTGTCAACTTGCCCGGCCTGCATGTGCCGCAGAGATATTGAATTTACCAGATTCCAGAGTGTTTGGCGCAAGAAATGGCGTAACACCAGTTTTATTGTATGAAAAGACTACCGACAGAGGTTGAGCTTCGCCATCTCGTGATGGGACTGGGCGGTGGGTAACTGTAATCGCAAATCTCAAATGCTAAAAGGGAGCAACAGCACAGCACGTGATGTCAGTTCTGATTGTGACCCATGCGCGACACCTCAAACCAACATTCTCAAAAAAGTTTCCCCATCAGAAAGAAATATAAAAAAAATGAAAATCCTCACCCTCAACTTTTTGACCTGCGCAGTCAAGTCCTGCAAGTCAGCCTCGGACTCATTCCCCCTCCATCCAAAGGAAGCTGAGCTGGCCAAAGACGATGTAGAAATCAACCCGCAGCTGTTGGTCAATGTGCTGCCCCGCATTGACTGGAGAGCGCTACGGATGACTTCGAGAGAGGTATACCATCTCGCCCCTCCTATCTCCTCACATTTTATTTTGAACACACGAATTCTGACGCACCCAGCTGGGCTTCCCCTCCCTGCCTGACCAGCCGCCAACAACAGATGAGCTCGAAGCAGATGAAAAGATGCTCCAGGATCTGCACACACTGCTGATGGAGACACAAATCATGGAGGGGAAGCTGGTGTGTGGGCATTGCGGGCATGAGTATGCGATACGAGAAGGGATTGCCAATTTCTTGTTGCCGAGTCATCTTGTATGATCTGTCTAGACGGGAAGCGGCAAAGGGAGGGAGGTTGCGTTTGTTTTTTTATTCATGGCCATGGCATTTCCGAACACAAGCGTGGAGTCGAGGAACAAAAAAAGGACCGGAGACGGCTAGACGAACGTATAACAGGGCCAAAATTGCATCACAGAACAAACCCGGTATATTCTCCCATTGTAGTGAAGAAGAAAGACCGACTCGTGTTCATATACCGGTACAAGCACACTGTGAACACAGCTGAGCGCGCGAGGACGATACTCTAGTGACCCCATAATTAATATGCCCAGCCTCCCGTAAACTCCAGCCGCCTAGAAAACATGATACAACTTTCACGAAGCTAAAACTGCTTGTTTGCAACATTTTGCACAACTTCAACCTTGCTTCTTCTGGGCTGCAGGGCCCATCTCTTTGTCGAATGCGCCATACGACACTTCCAGGCTCGCCAGAGCCTTGAGTCCAACAGTCAAGATTGAGAGTATGACAATTAGAGCAATAATAGCCGAGAAGATACCTGCGTGAAGATTAGTACCGAAGAGCCAATAACCCCTCAGAACGTAACACTTACCAGGCGTGAAGAACTGGTACTTCTCAAACAACGGCACGCTGGTAGTCGAGTTCTTCTCCTTTCTCCTCACCGCCGCAAAACTCGCCGCCTCCAGCTCGGCGTGGCGTTTGAGGTCCATGTGTACCGGCTCAATAAACTCAGGCTCGTAAGCCTTAAACTCATTGGGGTCCGAGAACATGACCACCGTATAATCCTCATCGAGCGTGTCCAGCAACCGCCCAAGCTCATGATCTGCCGCAGTACTTTGTCAGCACCAAAGACAACCCCCTTCCCGACGGGTAGAGAGACATACCGTTATCGGCTAACACCCCCTTCCGCTTCTCTGTCTCCTTGAGCCCCGGCAGATGCGCCAGCTCTACCCGCTCCACCTTCGCAACCTTGCCCTTCGCCGAGCACGCTGCCATGACATGATCAGCCAACGGCTTCCCCGAGACCTGCCCGATGACCTCCGCTACACTGAAGCGGCCCCGCGTCCTGTCAGCCACCATGGAGCGACATAGGTTCGGTAGGGTGCAGCGGGAGGTCGCCGTGTCGCGAATGTCGGCAGCGTGAACATTGGGTTGGGAGACGAAGTAATATCGGCTAGTGGGACAGGAGTCGAGGAGGTGCTGCGCGGCCGAGATCACCTTGGAGCTGGTTTGGAGTTGGGCGTTGTTTGGGGGGAGGGGGAGTCTACCAAGGAAGGGAGCAGGTTAGCTGATTCCTCAGGCTGGACGGATTTGCATCCGGAGACGTACTCGGCCGTGGAAAAGAGGACGAAGGGGGAGGAATCGGAGAAGGCCCGCACAGCCGTGACGGCCAGAACTGTGGCTGCTATAGAGAGCTGCATTATGAAATGTGGATGGTCAGCTCTGCTGGTCGGCGGTGTTGCGAAGATGCAAGAGGTTCCAACTGCACCCGATGTTGCAGGCGCGGTTTGCTGGGTGGCGGTAAAGCACGGCAGAACTTTCTCCAGGGGTGATGCGCCTGCACTGTTATTAACGATAGGAGGGGTTCCAATTGGGAACTTTCCATCAGGAAAACACCAAAAAAAACTTGTAAATGTTCGCCCAACCACGACCCAAGAAGAACGCGCTACAGCCGCCTCCGAAAAAGAGGAAAACGGTATAAATATCGAAGAGATCACTTTCGACAGAGATGCACGTGCTGAATACCTCTCCGGATTCCGCAAGCGCAAGTTGGCGCGGATCAAGCAGGCCCAAGAAATTACGGCGAAGAAGGAGCGGGAAGCAAAGCTTGCAATGAGGAAACAGGCACGTGAGCACACATCCCTTCCTAAGTTGGCTGGCTGACTGACATACGTAACTTTAGATCCGCGAGGAACGGAAACAAGCGATTGAGGAGCAGGTGGAAGCGGTCCGAAAAATCCTCGAAGAAGCTCGAGATGTTGGCACCGGAGCGCTGCCGCAAGGTTCCTCTGAGGAAGAATGGGAAGGGCTATCCGACATTGGTTCTGTAGAAATGCCAATAGACCTAGAAGAGGAGTACGTCGACGAAGATCGGTATACTACGGTCACCGTGGAGGCCGTCAATGTCGACCGCGATGGGCTGTACAAGCCATTGCCCGAATCAGAGAGCGATCCGGAAGGCGACGTCGTCGAACCGAATAAACAAGGAGGTGAAGGTGCGCAAGGGTCGTCAAGAAGACTAGCAACAAAAGAGAAGCCCAAGAAGAAAAAGAAGCCCTTTAGATACGAGTCCAAATTCGATAGGCAATTAACTGAGAGGAAGCAAAGGGCGAAGAGGGTCAGAAGATAGCGCCTGCTGTGAGGCAGCCCAAGAGAGACGGGATATCATAAAATCTACGGTCGCAACAGAGGTCCTAGGCGAACTGTGCTCAATGTAGTAGCAACACTAAGTACTCTGGCCATATTTTCACGTGCCTCCTCCTTCCATCCATTCTTCGGACGTGTGCGAAACGACAAACTCTAGAGGTGGAACCGGCAAATTGTGTACCGTAGCAAAGGCCTGAAGGCGGAGATAGTTGTTCTGCAACGCTTGGAGTCGCCTCAGATATTGCCAATCTCCGCCTGGAAATCTTCGAGCTCCTTCTGCACAGCGGCATACTTCTTGGCCATCTCTTCGTACTTGGCCTCCCACTGGTCGCGTTCGGATTCGAGGGCCTGGACCTTGCGTTCAAAGTGCCCGGCCTTGACGTCGGTCTGCCGAAGCCTGAGAGTGGGTTAGGAGCGGATCCAATTCACCGCCGCAGTAGACAGCGATTGCGGACAGGCACGGGCATATTGGCGGTGAGCACTTACTTCTCGTTGGCCTCGCGCAGAGTCTTGTCGGCCTCCTCGGCCTCCTCCTCGAGAAGCTGCAATCTCCGTGTCAGGGTCTCGTTGTGAGTTCCATGGGATTGTCCGTCTTCAGCGGCCTTCTTCAAGTCTGTGACCTTGGCCTCCAGCTTCTCTACCTCGCCTTCAAGTACATTATTTTTGTGCTGCAAGGAGGTGATCTCCTGCTCCTTCTGGAGGTTCTCCTGTTCGAGCTGCTTGACCTTGCCCTGAAGGTCCTCGACCTTGGTGGTGGCCTCGTCCGCTTCCAGGCGAAGCTGGTTCATTTTCTGTAGCGCATCGCAAGCCTGTTAGCGGATTGCAGAGAAACAGTGAAATGTATCGAGGCTGAATTTGGGATTAAAAGCTATTATAAAGCGCCAAACTGAGCTATGTGATGGCATCTGTTTGCCTGTCGTCGTGTGTCGATAATGGGGGGGGGGGGGTGGCATG
>Ga0247765_1000459_pt1 | contig 31987 bp, 38 predicted proteins | sample UWRJL106311C6_FD_179949 | JGI IMG/M metagenome (GOLD analysis project Ga0247765, IMG submission 179949) | Plant litter microbial communities from Arlington Agricultural Research Station in Wisconsin, United States - UWRJ-L106-311C-6 | ecosystem: Environmental > Terrestrial > Plant litter >...
CCCCCCACCCCTCACGCCCGAATCTTACATACCAACTGCAGAAGCCATCCAGGCACAAGCTAATCCTCCAACCAGATGCCCGTTGCACCATCCTTCATGGAACCGATCAATCGGCCCATCGGCGCCACAGCTAGTGCGGAGGAAAGCAAGGCTTCTGCGGTGATAAGACCACAGCTGCACGAATCCTACAATATTTCCAGTGCCGGCCGAACAAAAATTCCGCTTACTGCCTTCCTGGGATCATAGCTTGACTGCGCTGACTTTTTGTGAGACTTGTTCCCGAGTGGTTGGCTGCGAGCCAAGATTCCGCATATCGAGCTGCCTCAGATCTGCCACCATCGTCATCTTTCCTATGTGACAAACGGAGCCGCCAAACTTGCATGTAAGCCTGGGACACACTCACTCATCGACTAAGACACAGCCGAATGCGGAAATGACCTCACCATCATGAGTGTCTGTATGCCTCTTCCTCTCTGTGGCGGTCATCGAAACCATCGGCTCCTTCAGCAAAGCTACTAACAGGAGACGAGTGCACAAGAGCAACAAGACGCTGCAGTCATCCGATCCTGAGATTTGTATCGTCATCATAGCCTCCTCTCCCCACTCACACCCGCCTTGATATATCCCGTTCGCGTTCCAGCTGTCAGTTTCCCAGCCGCCCCTTTCAACACACATCACATCAACATCCACATCTATACCCCGCTTCCCCGGATCTCCCCACCTACTACCAACAAAGACATATACACCCGCTGCCCTTTTCGTGGCTTCAGGCCCCCTCCCCCCCCTGGTTTGTCCCCCCCCTTGTCGCCATCTGGTTTCGTCATGGGAAAGTCCAAATCGGCCCGGTCCTTTATCCCGGGCTTCACCAGCCTGAGCGATGCCATCTTCGTCCAAGATGCCGACTACGTCGCCCATCAGTCATATCCACAGCAGAGTCCGAGTTCATCATCATCATCATCGTCATCATCACCACGACGACATCATCATCAACAACAATACCAACAATCACGACAATCACAACCACCTGGCCTCCCCCGACCAACCCGACCCGGCCCGGTCCCTTCCCTAACCTTCACCGCCTCCTCCAACCCTCTCCCGCTCCCTTCCGCCTCCGAAGCCACCACCCACGGCGCCCCGGACCTAATCATCCTCACCGCCTGGACCGGTGCTGAAGCCCGACACGTGGCCAAATACACGCTTTCCTACGCGCAGCTCTACCCGGGAACGCCCCAGCTGGTCGTGACGACATCGATTGCCGATCTGGCCATGACATCGATGGAGCATAAGCTGGCGTCCCTTTCCCCTGCGGTATCGTACCTGACGACCTTGCGGCCCTGTCAGATTCTACTTCATGCCTTTTCTGAAGGGGGTGCTCACAAGGCTGCTTGTCTGGCGCGAGCGTATCGGGACGCAACGTCGCAGCGTTTGGCAGTTCGGGCCTTTATTTTTGACTCGGCGCCGGGCACGCCGCGGTATCGGTCTAACGTGGCGGCGTTCCGGCGGGCGCTGCCGCGAAACAAGGTGGCGCGGGCATTGGGAGTTCCCGTGGGGGCGTCGGTGTTGGCGGTGCATTGGGTCGTGTTTTGTGTGTTTGTGGGATATGAGCGGAATCTGATTTCGCAGACGAGGCGGGATCTGAATGATGAGTCGCTGTGGGAGGATGTGCGCGGGGCGCCGAGGACATATCTGTTCAGTGAAAGTGATGATCTAATCAACTGGCGGGATGTGGAGCGGCATGGGGAGGAGACGGCTGAGGCGTTGGGGGTGAGGAGTTTGTTGGTGAGGTTTAAGGAGAGTGGGCATTGTGGGCATGCAAGGGGGAACGAGGGGCTATATTGGGGCGCGGTGAGAAGGACATGGGAGTCGAGGAAAGGAGCGGTTCGGAATGTCGGTCCGAGCGAGAGCCCCGGAGGTAGTGTTGCTGGGGGAGACTTCGTGTTGACCTGCGTCTGCTGCGGGGAGAAGTTGAGTCCCTGAGAGAGGGAGGGAGAAAGACGGGCATGTGTGCGTGTCAAAATATTATCGTCCTTTTTATCAGTAGTAATACCTTTTCCTTTGTCGCCACACAACATCCATCCATAGAAAGAAAAAAAATACCATTAGCACTCTGCTCATCACATCTTCCCACCAGATATCGACGATCTTGTAGCGGCCGAACCAGTCCTGCCACCTATTCGTTCGTTCGCTGCATCAACGCATTACAGCCAAAAAAGCGTGACCTAACCCGTCCAGCCCAATCGTAACTCATCCGACCGCCCCACCCACTCTGCCCATCATAACTCGTATCCTACAAAATCTTCTTCTCTTGTTTATTTATCGGTTGGCAGGCTCTGGCTGCTCTGTCGTTTCGGCCACTGCTGGTTGGGCGCACTCGAGTTTAGCCTCTCAACAGAGCGGACGGACATGGCGTCATCAGAAAAGGGGTTCGGGTTAAGCTTGCCGTTCTGAGGCTGCCCTGGCTGGGGCAGGTCGTCAAACGATAACCTCTGTGGGCCCTGTGGCTTCTTGTGTCGTGACGCCGGCCCGTCGTCGAGCCCGTAGTCAGACATTTGGAACTGGTCTTCTACATCTTCTCGCTTCTCTGCCTTCCTCTTCTTCATGTGGAAGAACAACAAAACACAGAGCGAACCGATGAGAAGGAGGCCGCTGGTTGCGCGCAAAGGAGTTAGCGATGAGGGATCCGGGGATTGTATGGAACGGTGGGAACTCACAGAACGACGCCTACCACGATCCAGGTGATAGTTTGCGACGAGACGCGCGGTTTTTCACAGAGGTCGACGTTTTCTTGCGGGTGGCAGTCGTCTACCCTGCGGAGAATGGCGTTGACGCCGTCGGTCGCGCGTTGCAGAAGCCGTGAAACCAGCGCTAAACCTCCCCACGATTCTGCCACCTGCGATGCCATAACGCTGGAGGTCCAATTGACTTGGCAGATCCCAGCTCCTCACGGCGCCGATCGCTGAATTCCCTTCGGGTCTCGGGTGCTGTTCACGATCGGCTGGCGAGTTAGCGCCAGGTGGCTTGGCGTGGCGTGGCGCGAACGCGGTGCTGCTGCAGGTCGGAAGTGCGATGCGAAATTGATCGTGCCTGCGGGACAAGCTTGTTGGCCGCGCGCGCAGACGTCTGGGGAAAAAGAGGTGTCGGTGCTTTTGCTTCCCAATTCGACGCCCTTTTCCACATCAAAACCTCCCAAGAACGGTACTGCCGGCGTGCCTCCGCGGGATTTTATCCGTTTGATGATCGACCGAAGAAAGGAAGAAAAAGCCTGACCCGGGACTTGTCTCCTGAAATTCCAGACCAGGTGACGTAAAGCGCTGAGCTCCCGCACGGGACGGCACTGGCCCACTCGCAGTGTCAAGGGATAATTGCAATCAATGCAAGTGTGATGTGATTGGACAATGTCCCGGAGTCACGATCCCAGAAAAGAGCAGGATTTCATGCCCCTTTGCGAGAGGAATTGACGGGGGTTTCCTCCGCTTTCCTTGTTTCATTGACTCTTGCATACTACTTTCATGCCAAGAATCGTCGCTGAGCTGTTGTTCGAGACGTCATTTACACTATAATCATGCTGTAGTCTTTCCTGTGCTCACTGCATTTGATAGGACAGCCACCCTCAGGGTGCGCAGCACAGATATTTGCCGAGAATGTAAGACGGGATGAGAGATCGAGGGCAGTCTTACAAAACAGCAGAACCAGGCACAGGTTGCACTGCCTGAGGCATGCAGTAACACATACGGGATCTACGAATTGCGGCAACCTGAACGCACCTACACAGTGTGGCATCGTTGGACCTTTGAAGATGCACAGCAAATTTGTCCTCCATTGGATGGCTGCTTATGTCGTGAGATCCAGCAATTCGACGTTGCTGCCGAGGCCCCTCATGGGAGCACCGCACCCTTGACAGAGTCTCGCCACGGGAATGAGGATAATCAGTCCATGTCTTTAGTCCTGGAGAGAATGCCGACCTCGGTCCTGGAAGAGACAGAGGCGTTATCGTATCCTATTGAGTCCACTAACTAGTTAACTATCGATAAGGCCCGCGTTTTGCCGAAGGGTGAATCCAGCGGGGAACACGCAACGGGCCGGTCAGTCCGTGCGTCGCCACGCCAACGATAACTAAATTTCTCAAGTGTTTGCCAATTGACCGATAGCAATTCTCGCAGGCTCGCACTCCGCCATCTGATCAGCTCATTGGACAGGGAGCCCACGCCTTTTGCAGCAAATCTGTTCCCAACGGCATAACATCCTGCAAGAGAAGATCCGACTCCGAGGTCACAAAACGATCGAACATCCGCAATGTCTGCCAATCCAGGGACCCTCAGAGGTACCCCGGGCCGTGGACAAGGCCGCGGCGCGATGCCCTTCACCAACAGCCCTTCGACGTCGGCCATTCCTCGACCTGTCCTCGAGACCAGCCATGTCACCCCGGCTAGCGAAGCCGGTGCCTCTTCGGTGAGCGCCAGCAGGCAAAAACAATCCAAAAGAGATGAGGTATGGAGAATTCGCTCCCTTCTCGCAGTGCCTCAGCATCTCAGCCTGGTGCTCCGGGCTGCACGTCACCTGCAGTTTGCCAGCTAACAATGATGCAAGGCAATCCGCCGCAAATTGGAGAGCGATCTCTCCAAAAAGAAGCACCTGACGAGCCGCGCACGCCATTCCCGTAAGGCCCCTCCTGGCACGGTCCTCGCCCTCAAGCCGAGCCCGGCCCTCCAGATCAAGCCTGGCACCACGGTGGCCGAAGCTGCTCAGCTCATGGCTGCGAAGCGTGAAGATTGCGTGCTTGTTACCGACGACGACGACAGAATCGCGGGTATCTTCACCGCCAAGGACTTGGCCTTCCGTGTTGTAGGAGCGGGTCTGAAGTCGAACAGCGTCACCATCGCTGAGATTATGACTAAGAACCCCCTGTGCGCGAGAACGGATACAAGTGCCACCGATGCCCTAGACCTGATGGTTCGCAAGGGTTTCCGCCATCTTCCAGTCATGGACGAGAACCAAGATATCTCGGGTATTTTGGATATAACAAAATGCTTCTACGATGCGATGGAAAAGCTGGAGCGAGCCTATGCCTCCTCCCGACGCCTGTATGACGCGCTCGAGGGAGTCCAGTCGGAGCTTGGTACCAGCCAGCCCCAGCAGATCATCCAGTACGTCGAGGCTCTGCGGTCAAAAATGTCGGGCCCAACGCTCGAGTCGGTTCTGAACGGCATGCCTCCGACTACGGTCAGTGTCCGTACCTCGGTCAAGGAGGCGGCCCACCTCATGAAGGAGAACCACACTACAGCCGTTCTTGTCCAGGATCAAGGCGCTATAACCGGTATCTTCACGAGCAAGGATGTTGTCCTCCGTGTTATCGCACCAGGCCTTGACCCTGCCACTTGCAGTGTTGTCCGAGTCATGACGCCCCATCCGGACTTCGCGCCGATGGACATGAGCATTCAGGCTGCTCTGCGAAAGATGCATGGTAAGTTGATATGTATCGCGTCCAAACTACTCGGCTGACGATGCTGCCTTAGATGGGCACTACCTGAACCTCCCCGTCATGAATGAGGGTGGCGAGATCGTCGGTATGGTCGATGTTCTGAAACTGACTTACGCCACTCTCGAACAAATCAATACCATGGGCAGCGCCGATAATGAGGGTCCGGCATGGAACAAGTTCTGGTTGTCTCTCGATCATGAGACGGAATCGATGGTTTCGGGAGATGGCTCTCATCACCACACTCACCCTGGACCGCGCTCGCTCATGTCGCCCGACATTTCCCGCGATCGGATCACTGACAGTGTCGCTCCGGGCGACTCGGCGAGCCATGCGGGGATTGAATCCCCTCCGCATAGCGCTGTTGGAGCTAACCCTGAGGTATCGCCGAGTGAGCTACCCTTCCCGTTCAAGTTCAAGGCACCGAGCGGTCGTGTCCACCGCTTGCAAGTGACAGCTGCCAATGGCATGAGCGAGTTTGTTGCAAATGTTATCGGCAAGCTTGGCTCGGAGATTGACAGCATTGGTGGTGCACCTGTTGTCGAGGGTGGCAAGCTTTCCGGAGGCTTCGCGCTCAGCTACTTGGATGACGAAGGCGATTCCGTCTCGATTACTACAGACCAGGATCTCCTGGAAGCGATCCTCCTTGCTCGTCACGGACGTCGTGATAAGGTCGATCTCTTTGTTCATGATCCTAAGGAGCCCCCGGTTGCAAACACGCCCCCGCCGGTTGCTGAACCTGTCGTTCTTCCCACACCACCTGCGTCCTCAGTCATCCGTGAGCGCAGGCGCCCGGTAGAAGAGGAGGATGAGCAGAGCGATGCCGAGGAGGAAGAGGACGTGTCTCCTGTTCGTCGGGGTAAGACTCGCACACGGACACTTCCCCAGCAACCTGAGCAGGTCATTGCAGGCGTGCCAAACGAGCTTCTCCTGCCGGGCGCCATCGTCACGTTGGCCGTCGTGATTGCGGGTGTATTCACCATCTCGAGGATGTCGAACAGGTAGAACGTCGCTCATAAGGCTGGAAACGAGAAGAGTTGGAGCCATACAGCTAGCAAAGAGCTGGGTCACGGTGGGGGTAGAGGTGTAACGCTGTGTAAATTGATGAACTGTTTCATCATAGTATAGAATTAATATATCCATGCTTTCTGCTTTGTCGTTGCCAAGTTATCTCCATCTTGCACATTCTTTTTGACGTCGGAAGTTGACTATGAGGCGGTCGCCATGAACAAAATACAATCCAACCTCTGAAGGATTGTTATCGTGGGACCTGGCGACTATGAAGTAGGGGTTGTGCAAAACATATGTTCTGCGAGGGGCTACGCCAGAATATCTCAATTCTAACATTCAAAACCTTGCAATTTGCTCCTTATGGCCTCAACTTTCCATCATTAAGCCCTCAAAAATAGAAGGGAATGCCGGGGGTAGGTTGGCCTGGACGCTGCGGCCAAGCCGTGAAGTACCACGCGAACAGCGCTTCAGGGATGGACCGTGCTCCCAGGTGCTTATGCACGGGCCACTTCATGAAGCTCCAGCGTAGAAAAGTTGATCGTTGTCCATCCTCTCCACCAGCATGGGAGTGACGGCAGCCATTCCACCATGATCATACGGAATTTCGCAGTTCGGCATGGTAATTATTCGATTCAATGCACAAACTTCTCAATGGGTACTGACTGTTATTCAATACAGGCCGGCAGGCCCTTGCCAATCCGGTCTCGCGATCATGGGTGGGAACGCTCACTACCACGCCTACTACTCCGCCGACCGCTGTCCCCGACTCGACCGCCGTCGCCGGCCTGACCCCGACGGAGGAAGAGACTCCCGCGGCGCTTACTGCCGCAATGGCATGGGCGAGAAAGAAGGCCGAGGAGAAAGCCCTGAAGGCCGAGATCGCCAAAATCCCAAGGCAGGTCCGAATATATCAACACATCGCCAAGCACACCAAACCTCTGGGCTCCAAGCTCCAGCCGCGCTACAACCCCAACGATCTGCTCGCCAACCCGCCCGCGGATGCCACTCTTGAGATGTTAATGGCTGCCCAGTCGCACATGGGCCATAATACGTCGCTGTGGAACCCGGCCAATGCAAGGTACATTTATGGCGTGCGCGACGGCATTCACATCATCAGCCTCGAAACCACGGCCGCCCATCTGCGGCGCGCCGCACGTGTTGTGGAGGAAGTCGCTTACCGCGCTGGTATTATCTTGTTCGTGGGAAACCGCCGTGGTCAGAAGTCGCTTGTGGTGCGCGCAGCCAAGCTAGCTGGTGCGTGCCATCTCTTCAACAGGTGGACGCCGGGTTCTATCACCAATCGCGACCAAATTCTCAGGTCGATGCCGATCAAGATGCTTGACGAGCTGGACAGAGAGATCCCTGGATATACTGAGCACATTCAAGAGCGCCGACCTCTGCTTCCCGACCTAGTCGTGTGTCTCAACCCGATCGAGAACAGGGTGCTTCTGTACGAATGTGGTTTGGCTAATGTACCAACCATTGGCATTATTGACACGAATGCTGACCCGACATGGGTGACATACCAGATCCCAGCGAACGATGACAGGTGAGAACCCCACGCCCCAGATACGTAAGCGACCACTAACTTGTGACAGTCACCGATCTGTTGGGTTGATCGCGGCAGTGCTCGGCCGAGCTGGCCAGAAAGGTCAGGCAAGGAGAAGAGCTGAAGCAGCTACTGGTCATCGTACGTGGGATCCTAAGGAAGAAGTAGAGAAGTTCATCTTGAAGGATGCAAAGCAAAAGAGACAGGCTCAGGAGGATGCGGCGGGCAGCAGGCCGAAGGATGACGAGCTTGGGGAGGCACCAAACGAGGAACTTAGAGAAATCCTCTCGCTAAACACGATGATGAACGCGCCCCATTAATGGAAACAGGTAGAGGCAAGCTTGTACATGTCACGATAGAGGCTGTTTATCACTGTAGAATTATCACCCTGTTCATGTGTATCGGAAGCCGACGCAAAGGCCCTGTTCCTGGCATGCAAGCGCGGAAATTGTTAGTGGGCGTCTAGCTCGCCTAACGGCGCTTCCTAGAGACGCGCGCCCAGCCGGACTCAAATCTTCGCGCCTGCGAACTTCCCCTCATGATTCAATCGGCACAAATCATCACCACGAACATTTCAGCACAGCTAGGTTCCGCAGGCACGCGCTCTTCCTTGCCACTGCGCCATACCCTGTCCGCGCATCACGTCACCGTCCCGTTTCCCCTGATTGGGTGACGTTTGCAGCCGCCAGTGTGAGCCAGGTTCGGAGTGACGCCCGAAGACTGAGCTCGGGATTCATCGTCCGAACCTGAAGACACACCGCTAGACCACCTGCACGGCCCATCCCAGAATTCCGGGCGAGGAATCGGGATTCGGCACTCGGCAGTGATATCAGTTAGTCGGTGCTAGGTATGGTTTTAGTCTTGCAGTACTCAATTTTTTTTGGGGGTGGTGAGAGGGGCCTGTTCTTTTTTGGAGCAAGACAGAGGGGCATGCAAATACTGAGACAAGCAGCACTAATATATCCGCTTCCACAGAGGTGCCGCCGAGTCTTTTCCCTTTAATATTGTAACAAAGCCGTCAAGATGCCGGCCATGCTGAATGACCCGGCGACGCCGACCATCTATCGCGTCTCGGGAGCGGAGCCCTTTCCGGACCCCGCAAACCCCTCCATTCCGGCGAAGATCGGTCCCCGTCATGTAACGCTCCGGGACCGCCAAACCGTGGCCACGGTCATTCCATTTGCATCACGCCATCAGGTGCCGGAATCCCTGCTCCGTTATCTCAGTGACCAGTTCAACAAGGAAATCGAGGGTGGCGATACCTACCCCATGATGGACACGATGCCCATGGACAAGTTCGCCGACTACTGGTTCCAGAACTTTGCCGGCATCATGCTGTTGGGGAGCATCGAGTGCGCCGAGGACATTGTCGACGGCAAGGACTGGTCTAAGGAATGTCTGGGCACCATGTACATCAAGCCCAACTATCCCGGCCGCAGCAGCCACATCTGCAACGCCGGCTTCATCGTCACCGACGCTTCGCGCAACCGAGGTGTAGGCCGCCTGATGGGCGAAACGTACCTCGATTGGGCACCCAAGCTCGGGTACATATACTCAGTCTTCAACCTCGTCTACGACACCAACGTGGCGTCGTGCAAGATTTGGGATGCGCTCGGTTTCAAGCGTATCGGGCGTGTCAAGGGAGCTGGCATGCTGAAGAGCCACCCCGACCGATTGGTGGACGCCATCATCTTTGGTCGCGACCTGGGCGACGCAGCCGGCGGCCCAGGCAGCGAGGAACTTGTGAGTGAAGAACGTTTCGACAAGATAAAGTTCTACCTCAAGTACGGCCGCTACCCAAACGGAGCTGACCGGGCCGAAAAAAGCAGACTGCGTAGCGCCGCCATGCACTACAAGCTGCTCGATGGAGACATCCTCATGTTGAAGGACAAGGAAGTCATCTCAGATCCCCAGCGCCAGTACGAGATCGCCAGGAAGGTGCACAACCAGAGCCACGCTGGCATCAATAAGTCGACGGCCACCATAGCGGAGCAGTACCACTGGAGCCGCATTAAGGAGACAGTCTCGGATGTAATTAGGAACTGTTATGAATGCAAAGAGCTGGGCAAGGCTTCCTCTTCCCAGGCCCATCAGCCATCCCAGGCGAATGTCGCCAACGGCCTGAAACGGCCAAACCCGGATGTCTCTTCCGGCGCTTCTAGCTCCAAACGCGCCTCGCCGAGCCCCGTTGCATCTGTGCCTTCTCTCACAGATACTGCCCCAGCCGGCCAAGTCAGACCAAGTCTGGCCTCTCTTCCTGACCCAGCACACCTCGGCCCTTTTTCTCTCCCATCCCATCATCAGTTTGCTGATCCCAATGATGACATACCATTAATACCCCCATCTACACATGCACTCCAGCGGGCCTCAGATGCCCCTTTGTCCTCACATTCCCACCATAGCACGATTAACCCGCACGCTCCTCACAATCCCATGCTCCAAGACACACCCCACAACCCCTTGCAGCCGTCTTCCCACCATCATCATCACCATCACCACACAACAGCCACTCACCCATCTATGTCCCTCCCCCCTCTCCCAGGCCCACACGGCGTCTCCGTCTCGGCTCCGGTTCCAGTCTCAGTCTACCAGCCTATCGATCCGCAAATAATCAGCCAACCTCCTAGCACGAGCGACCCGCACGCTCACACCCACCCGGCAGCCCTCCATTCGCATCATCACCACCATCACCACTACCCGGGCTTTGACGACCACACTTCCTCACATCATCATCACCACCACCATCCACATGACCCGGACGCAGATACGTTCCAGGCCTTACTCAACGCTGCAGATGACGATGTCGTTGGTGTTGGCGTCGGCGTGGGAGTGGGAGTAGGAGTAGGAGTAGTAGGTGTAGGTGTTGGAGTCGGTGTTAATGGCTCCGGCTCAACGAACCATCATACCCACCATGGGCACGACCCACACCGACCACGAACACAAGAGGAAGACGAAGCGGAACGCGCAGCGGTAGATCGCGACATGGAGATGCTTATTGAGCAGCCGCAGGATGATGATGATGAGCAGCCTAATACCGGACCAAGCATGGGTGCAGGGGTAATAGGAAAGGAGCAGAGTATGGTTATTGATGGGGGCTCAATGGGTTCTGTGCGAGGGGAGGCAAGTAATATGTCGTTGTCTGCGGCGGTGGGTGTGTCTTCAAGCGGAGGGGGGAGTACTTCCAGGTCGGGAGGGAACGGGAAGATGAATGTGTCGCACCTGTTGTCGACTCACGATGTCGGATATGACGGACCGGGATCATAAGACGGCAAGGGATGTGGTTTCGTGATTAATATGTATAATGTAGAATTCACTTATTTGACGACATCCAGCCAGGCAGCCCCATAGCGATCACATAGACACAGCAGAGCGTTACATTTCACGTCACCCGTCACACCGAACCGGGCTTCAGGATTGCATGTCATAGCATCATCCAACGGTAGTGTCCCGAACATAATCTTTGCCTTTACCACAACTTTTGTCTATTCGTTCAAGGTTGTCATTTACAAGGTATCTAACCTCCTCACCGCCTGGGCATGCCCCGGCCACGGCCTCTCAGTGCTCGCTGTGCCGCTCCTGGGGGCAGTGCCTTACCAGGTGCCTGAGGCGCTTGGCTTTGCTCGTTCCGGATTGTCTCGTCTACACCCAAAATGAGACACGCCGCCTCAGTGGCCGCCTGAAGAGCATTGACCTTGACCAGAGCAGGCTCCCACACAAAGCGTTCCATCATGTCGGCAGTTCCCTCGTTCTGGAAGTCAACGCCGGCCCACAAATTACCCCGCCGGTGCTCAACGCGCAGACGGTTGAGGATATCAGTGGCATCAAAGCCAGCATTGTCGCAGAGCTGGCGGGGAATAACCTCCAGTGCCTTGGCAAAGCTCTTGATAATGGCCTGCTGCTTATGCGGGACGTCGCGGTCAGCAAACCTGTGCAGGTAGGCCGATAATTCCATCTCGCACGCGCCGCCACCGCCGACAATGGTGCGGTTGCGGATAGCGCGCTTCACAATCATGATGGCGTCATGGAGAGATCGCTCTACTTCGGCAATAAACTGTTCGGCGCCACCGCGCAGCACCAAAGTGCACGTTTTGGCCTCCGGACAATCTTCAAAAAAGTTGAAGCGCTCGCCACCAATCTGGCGCTCCTCAAAGGTACCGCAGACACCCAAATGCTCTGGTCGGATGTCGGAGCAGGTGCTCTGGATGGTGGCACCGGTTGCCTGAACGACGCGCTCCATATCGTCCGACGAGACGCGGCCCGCGCAGAAAACGTCGCGATCGGCGAAGAACTGCGTGGCGAGATCGCCGATGGGAAGCTTGGAGAGCACAACTTTAGCGCCAGTGGCGTGGATGGCCTCGAGCTTCTTGAAAATGATTTGCCATTCAGCGTCGACAATGGCCTGGTACTCGGAAACCTGCTCGACGCGCACCTCGGCGTTGTCTTTCTCGGCCTTGAGCTCAAGTTCAACGTTGAGACAGACAATCTTGGGTTTCTTGAATGACTTGGGCTGTTGCTCAAAACCGGCATATGAGAATGTCTTCTTGAAGGCGACACCGTTGACGAAGAGGGAGTCGGTGAGGGAGCCGCCGGGGATCTTCTTGATCCCTATTAGTTTCTCGTTGAGGTCTTCTTGGTCGAGGGAGAGAACGGCATCGACGACCACTAGGCAAACGGTTAGCCTCAGTCTTTGCATCTATGCACGGCGCAGCTCACTCTTGGTAAAGAACTCGGTATTGCGCTTAATGAGCTTGCTTGTCATGGCGGTCGCAGCCAGCTTGCCCAGTGTCTCTCTCCTGTTGGTCTCGTTTGTGCCGACGGCAATTTCCTTGATCTTGTTGACCGCCATGGTAGACGCCCTCCTCAGACCCCTGATAATGATCTGGGAGCTGACGCCCTGCTCAACCTGCTCCTTGATCTCCTTTAGGATCTCGCCGGCTAGAACCACCACTGATGTTGTGCCATCGCCAACTTCGGCGTCTTGTGATCGAGCAATGTCGACGAGAATGCGCGCGGCGGGGTGGACAATATCCAAAAGCTTTTGCAAAAGTTAGAAGAAGTTGTGAAGTTGTTACAGAGCTGCCTTGGAGGGGGCGTAAAGCGCACCTTCATGACGGTAGCTCCATCGTTGGTGATCGTCTGCCTGCCATTCTCATCCACCATTAATAGATCGCCGCCATAGGGACCCAAAGTAGACTTGATCGTCGCCTGGACCGCTAGACAGGCGTTGATATTGGAAATAATCTGGCCCTTTCCCTGGGATGTATCGGTTCCTATGTGGCTGGGAGTCAGTCTTCAAGTGGGAAGCGCGACAAGGTGCGAGAAGTGAGGGGAGGGGATGGAGGGGCTCCTGACCCTCTTTAAGGACGATAATCGTCGGGGTTTGACCTCCGAAAGACATATTGTAAGGTCAAAACGCCAACAACAACTCGGTGAGGCTGCGGGTAAGCTCGGCAATGCTTTGCGACGAGACGATGGGCGCAAGAGGGTGGGCAGACAAGCGGTGGTGTTTTTGGCGGGCTGTCGGCGGAGGAGCTCCCAAAAAATTATTGAAGCCTTTTGCTGTGCCCAGGCAGAGCTTCGGTTCCCCCCGCAGTGCACGGGCCCTTGAGCCATTAGTTATGGGTCTTCACGTGGTAGGTCACCTGATACCCCTTGTGTGCGCTCGTCATTTCAGTCTTTGCATCATCTTTTCTTTTTTTTTTCTCCCTCTCAAGAAACTCGAGGACATTCGACGTTAATCCAGGTAACACTATACAGCCCAACCCCTGAAAGATTGTTAGTTCGCGTGGCACAAATATTTTACGGCTTGGTAGCGGCCTCGGAGCTCATGTTCTGTTCAATTTGAGCCTGTGCTGGAAACCCAGAAACTGCCCTCGGGGGAACCAAAAGGGCGTTTCTCCAGAGATGGAGGGTTTTATGAAGAAATTAAACGTCTTTTGCTTTCAAAAGCAAGACATGATATTTCTAGCTTAGCCCCCCTCTCTCTCCCTTCCAAACAGCGTCTTCTAGCGGCTTAATGCATGAGTTAGGTATTTGACTGTCAATATTTAAAACAGTGGAAATCTGGGTACTCAACACATATGACACTCCTTCCTGTTAACAACAATCTTTCAGAAATTGAATTGGCCGCACAGGAGGATATGATAGGAATTTTGTTTTGCTTCAAAATAATATTAATATCAAATGCTTGTCATGCATAGCTGGCCCCCCTTGACTTGTGTACCAGATCACCATCATTTTCTCCGTCTTCTTCTTCTTATCCTTCTCCATTTGCTTCCTCGTGTCCATGTCCCCCTAGGGGGGGAGAACGAGAACGAGGAGGAGGAGGAGGATGAAGAGGAAGAGGAGGAGGAGGAAGAGGAAGAGGAGGAGGAAGAAGAGCCCTCACATGCAGATCCTCCTTTGCTCCTCCCGGCTTTAATCTCGAATTTCCTTCTGAGACCCTCGCACGTGAGGCCCCCGACTTATTTCTTCCCGTCCGTTTACTTGATGCCGATGCCGATGCCGATGCCGATACCAATGGCCGTTTCGGGTAATAGCTGCATTTGTACTGAAGTTTCTTGCAGTTTTCGCAAGGTAGTTTGAGGTCGCATTTGGCCTTGCTCCTTCGGCAGGGCATGCATGGTGTGGAAGAATTTGGCTTATTGTGCCCTGGAAGGGGCGTACGTTTTGATTTTGAAACGGGGCGCGGCTTTGAACTTGTTGAAGAAGAAGCCTCATCACATGCAGACTTGGGTTTAAGCTTAGGCTTAATGGTGCTCGTCATCGTCGTCGTCGAAAGGACGAGAGTTGGCTGTTTTTCCAAGGCAAGCTCGTCCGGAGCCATGGCTCTTGACCGACGTAACTTGATTTTCTTCGAGCGTAGTTTTGTGGCAGAAGGAGCGGTGGTTGGCGGTGTCTTGGGCACAATGGCGCTGCTGGATATGCGGCTTTCCGGAGTGGAAAAGTCTGATAGTGGAGACATGGAGGGCTCAACCACCGTGTTGTTGCTGAAGCAGCAGACTTCCTTCTCCTCCTTCTCCTCCTCCTCCTCCTCCTCCTTCGGCTCTGGGTCCACGTCCAAAGTCGAGCTGATTGTGGTTGTTTGAGTCGGAGGCTCGGGTGTCATGGTGGTGGTGGTGTCGCGGTCTTGGACGCGTTTGAAATAACTTGGAGCGGCGAATGAGAAATAATATCCCCTCTTGAAAAACTCGTCCTTGTCCGGGACCACTTGTGGCCTCGCATCAAGATACATCTCTGCGTCTGGTTGCTGCTCCAGCAATTCTTGCAAACACGCATTGTAGTTGTCGACGTGGCCCTGATCGGCCTCTCTGTACTTGATTATCCAATCGACCAGCTGGTTGGCCAGATTTGTTGTTGAGAGTTGCCGCTGGTCCTCGATAGTGCGAAGTCGCTCTGCGTAGTTGGACACCACCGAGTTGTCGGCAGCCATGGTGTTGTTATTTTATCTGGTTGACTAGGAACATGAATGTCATCAACCTCGTTTGACGCGTTTGCATGTGTTTAGCTTGCGTTGTCCGAGCATGGGGTTTTGTAGATCCCTGAGTATTTGTGAAAAAGGCAACGAATCAAATTGGTTTGTCCATTGGTGGGGTCTGACTTGTCTTTTCTTTTTCCAGATACAGGGATTGTGGTGCTGAAAGATTGTTAGCGTGGGACTTGGGTATTTCGCTTCGTAGGGACTCATGTTTGTTTACGAGGGGCCACGCTGAAATATCTGAGCCGTAATTATGAAAGAGGTTTCTCAGTAAAGGCTTAAATAACAGGAAGACCACCTTCCAGTTGCGTCGGTTGACCCTTGGGCGCTCTGGGAAGATACAAAGCGCAAAGTATCGTGCGAACAATCGTTCTGGGGTTGGGTGCAGTCACCCGCTTCACCTTTCCTATTTGGGACCATCACAAGGGGAGCATCTCTAGCTATCAACCCTGTCTGTGGCTTTCCCAGGGCCCTGGAAACACTGTGGCTGTTTAGTGCGGTGCTGCTGCAAACAGCCGCAGCGGTGGATGATCTTGACTGTTCAATGTTTGTTTGGCCGCTCTTTCCATTTGATTCCATCAACTGTTCCACTTCCCTCCGCCACCTTTTGACAAGCAACTAACAGTCAAGCCGCGAAAATGGAACCAGCGTGAGTTGATAGCCCCGCATGCCATCCCACGATAGCTTTCTCATTCGTTGACGCATCCGCAGGGCCTTGGGCATTGACTTTGGGAGCTATTCCACTCGGGCCTGCATCTGGGCGCGAGGCAAGGATTACATTGTCGAGAACAAAGCCCACATTCAGCGTGGCATGGGTGTTAGCACATACTACGCTGCCGACTTCCCTTCGACCATCTACCCCTTTGACGCTGGCCCTGCCTATCTCGATGAGGTCAGTTGGACCCGTCCGGGAATGTCTGGGAAGTACTCCATGTACTGCTTTGCCGGCGCGTCCGATGAGTTGCTCGAGCAGTATCCGCTGGTCCGCCAGATTACCGACCGCAGAGGCGACAAAAGCCTCGAGTATCGACTCAGGAGAGGCGTCCGGGGCCTATTCGAGACTATTCGCCAGGCCGCGGTAGCCATATGCCAGGTCGAGAAACTGCGCATCACCAAGATCGGACTGACCATCCCAGTCCAATGGACGCTAGACTTTGAAACTTCATATCGCGAAATCGTTTCCCAGGCCTTCTCGGACATAGACCCTGCCCAGATCCATTTCTTTACTGAATCCGAAGCTCTCGCGAGATATCTGTTCCGCTACCACAACCGCGAACTCGATCCTACAGGCAAAAGATACGGCTCCATGATGTTTCTTGATTTCGGAGGGCATAATATGGTTAGAATGCCCCCTGTATCTGTCTGTCCTGTCCTGTCATATCCCCCAGCCTGCTGATGTTTTACCCTTCAGAACGGCTCCCTGTTCACCATTGCTCGCGACGCAGGCCGCCCCGAGGACAACAGTTTCTTTCGATTGGGCAAACCGTTTGGTAGGTCAATCTATCCGATCTACGTGTCACGACGGCATCGACGCTCACACACAGTTGAAGGGGCGGGTGGAGGATCCGAACAGTGGGAATATCACATTGTGGAGTGGTTCGCAGAGTGGTACCCGCGTCACCACGGCATCGTCGCTCCACTCGAGGAACGGCGGGAACTCTTGAATAAATTCCAGGGCTCCAAGAAACTAGATCCGCGTCTCGGTCACGACGTCAGTTGGTTCTCGACCAATCCTCGGAATGGGACCGTGGAGAGAGTCACGCTTGGGTCCGAAGACATTGTTGAAGCCTGGAACAAGGCCCACGAGCACCCTCTCAGAGTCGCAAGAGAACAAATTGCAAGGCTCGTCAGGCTCGTGGCACGTAAACGAACATCAAAACCACTTATCGTGGTATCCGGAGGAACCGCACGTAATCCCAGAGTCAAGGAACAAATCAAGAAAGCCTGCGAAGCCCACAGGCTACCAGTCCTCTTCACCGACGAGTTCAAGGTATCGATCCAATACGAGTAAGTGTTCCATTTCCAACAAACTTAAACACGCTCTTGGCTCAGTATAGCACACAGTTCCGCAAAGATTGCAAAGGCTGCTTCCTTCGTTGCTAGCCAGACCCTATCAGTCATGGCCTTCTTCGAGCGCGGCGCGGCAATTGGTCTGCAGAGACAGGATAACTCACTGTTGCGTGGGAAAAAACGAGATAAGCGGTGGGACGATTGCGCACAACTGTTGATTGATCCCGTAAGTCTGGTTAATGCTAACCGATGGGTGAATCTCTGCTAGTTTCTAATCTGACATATATCATCAAGGCCAATTTGGGCGTAGAACCAACTCGTGTCTTTAACGAATTTACGGGACGTGAGAGGATACAGCTCATATGCGATCCTTTTTTCGGAAAGCTTCCTCTGTCTCAACGAAAAACCATTGAGGCTGAGAGATCGTATGATCTTCTCTACCTCGGTCGCCGAGAAAAAGGCAAGTGGCGATTTACCGCCAAGGTTGAAGAAGGCGGCGGCAACAACAGTGCGCGCTTGATCTTGGAGCAATTCCACCAACCGCCTGGTAAAAAAGTATGGAACCGGGCGACAACCCTCACACTTCCATTGTATCTCGATGCCAGCAGCAACTGCATTCACGTTGGTGCTCGAGACAAGGATATCTCGGAACTCGAATTAGTTGGAGTTCCTCAACAGCCAACAAGGTGGGACTCGGATGAGAATCCTAATGATGATGATGATGATTTGGATGACGACGGGGATGACGAGGTTACCCTCCAAACGGAAGGGGGCGATATTTTCGATTTCTTGGAAGTATCCCCGGATCCGCCATCCCGTACGGGACAACAAAATATTCAAAGGGAAAAGTCGCCTCGGGGGGGAATACAAAAGCCGTCTCGGCCTCGGAGAGAGGCTGCCTCGGTTATATGGGGGAAGGCGAGGCGGTCCAAGAAGTGAGATATTGGTTGAATGTGTGCGAGGAACGACAATATGGGAACAATTTCGTATTGGATAGATGAAATTTCAACAGGTTCATTATTTCTAGCCTTGAATATTAACAGGAATAGACCTAGCTGCCTATCACATTTCGGGTTGAACTATATCCAAAGAAAAGAAATAAAGAAAAGAAAGTCCAGCGTCAATGTGACATGGACAAGGGTATGGGCGGTGGGTGACCCCTCTGAGTCACTGACTGACTCGGTCGGTCAAATCGGCCAGCACATTATGTATCCTACGATATATAGATAGGGAAGGTACAAGACTGGACGGCATAGTATACCTACTTAGGTACCTATTCGTAGACAATGCGACGGACAGTGACGGACAGTGACGGACCAACAGTGAAGTCTAGACTTTGGTGTATCATCAAGTCCTTGAACTTTCTTGTACGATCAAGGGCTAAACTTTTTTGGTTTTTTGTTTTAAACGGAGCCCATAAATCAAGACTGAAGGAGTGACAAGAAATAAAGATTCTCCTCACACATTAGTTCTACTCCCCCCCAGCTATTAGTAAGATGATGGTATCTAAACAGACCAAGTGACAAACCAACAAACAATAAACTCCCTAGGTAGGTAGGCAGGCAGGTAGGTACGAAGGTTTAAACGGCCCCCTTTTCCGGATCAACACTACATGCACCCCCCGATCTTGACGCAGCTGACGGTCCCGCCGCCATCTCCTTCTCCATCTTGTCTGACTCTGACTCTGAGTCTGATGATCGACTTGGCTTTGATCTCAGCACTGTCGTCAACCCGGTATTGGTATTCCCAATCCCAGTCCCATTCCCATTCTCATTCTCATATGCTGCAGCAGCAGCACTCTGACCCTGAACTGTCACCATCGCCGTGTCCACCGTGTCCAGCCTAGTGTTCGTAGTGATAGTAGAGCGACGGGCAAACTGAACGACGCGATTTGAGAGACGAAGCGAAGACTGCTCAACGCGCTGTTCGAATTCGGGCTTAAAGAGAAAGAGGTTTGGGAAATACCGTTTTACAAACGGGTTGAGGCAGGGAAGACAGGCGCAGAGGATGCCCGTGTTCATCTCTACGATGCTAAGATACAGATCAAGTCAGATATGATTCAATAGGAAGGGACAAAAAGGTGGAAGGGAAAGGAAAAGGACATACCACCAGATCAGATTGGAGACATAATGCCAGGTGAGGTCCATCTCGGCGATGCCAACCAGCGCGGTGATCATTCGCATGAGACTCACAGCACATACGCTAGAAATTGCTTTTAGTATCTATTACGAAATAAAGTAAAGAGAAAAAAAAAACTAAAAAAAAAACTCACAAACCACCAGCCATGAGAATCAGCGTGACACCAATCTTCTTCAGCAGCGGCGCCCGCAGCGGCTTGAGCATCCAGATGGGCAGCAGCAGGATAGCAAAATCCGTCACCATGTTTAGGGTATTCGCCGTGTGGAAAGCCGCATTCATATTGACGCATTCGCTGGGGATAGAAAAATCCCAGTACCCTTGCATGGGACGGCATACGTAGAGAAACAGAATGGCGTTGGGGACCGTGTAGCCGACGGTGACGAGCATGACCAAGTATACAGTGTACCGAAAGGCTCGGTCTACCGAGAAACGAAGATAGAAACTCAGTATGGAGATCTTGATAAAGAGCGTGGCGAGGTTGTAGGTGAAGGCACCCCCGATCATGCCGATCTTCATGAACTTCTGAAAGTCCACGAGGGGAACATCCCAGCCGTGTTTACCTAGGCCATAGTGGGTTTCTGGCAGGGATAAATTTGATGAGAAAGCTGACTGAATTGATAGGGGGAAAGGAAGGGATACATACGGACCATGCATACTATGGAGTTGGATAACGCAATGATCTGGTAAAACAACACATCAATGTCATGTCAACTGCACTGCACTGCACTCAACCGTCTGAGGTGGGGTGGAGTGGTTGGTGGATAACGTTGAACTAAATGTGGGGAGTTCCCTTACAAATCCAATGGAGATCCAAACTACAATAGTACAGTATCGTTAGCACACACACACATGCTTATCATGTTACCAGGTAAGGTAGGTAGGTAGGTATCCTGCAGAGTCGGGCATCCATCCTTAGAGCTACATACCATCATCAAGATGCCATTTCTTCAAGATAAACGCCGCCGAAAACAAGCGAAGGGCCAGGAACGCAAACGCCAAGACGGGGAAAAAGATGGCGACAATGAACAGCCGGTAGGCAATCGATTCGGGATTCTCAAAGTTGGACGTGACGCCCGGTGGTGGCGGTAGCGCAGGTATGATGAGGTTCAAGTTGATGCCGCCGTCTGCCGAGCCCATTTTGTCTTGTTGCGCGGCGGCCCTTCCCGGGGCAAACTTGAATTCCAGTGGAGAATGAGCTGCAGCGCTGTCTGGTGCAGACGGGAACGAGAGGACGGGAGAGGGGACTCTAGCAGGCACCGGGCGACTTGGCGGACGACGGGAGGAAAGAGAGGAAAACGCGTTCTTGGGGGCAAGGCAGGGGACGCGAACATAAAACCCATTACTGCTAAATTATTTTCCATCCTGGCCATGTCAATATTGTACATAATAGCACCGACCTGTTGGGCTTTCATATCGATACGTATCGTAATTCGGTCCATGATTCCATGTTTCTGGCATGGGCACAGGGGTTTGTGAAATTTTATTGCCCAATCGCTAGTTTTAACTAACGTCAGGTGTTGCTGTAAAATCCTTCCTTCATTGGCGTGCCATGCCAGGGTGCTAGGAGCCCCTGTAACCATGTGAGTTGCAGCATTAATTACAGGTCGACTACCGGCTCAACCGCATTTGCCGCAAGGGGATTGTCTTTTTTAAACGAGCAGGACACCATCATCTCACACCCAAGCTCCTGGCTGGATCGTAAGAATAAAAGGAGTCGGGAGTCGGGGAGCGGGAGGAGCGGGAGGAGCAAATGATGTCGGCGACGGAACATTCCCGTGGACCGAGATTTCCCACAAAAAAAAGCTTCCGAAGATCATGGAAAGAGGGGCGTTTTGCTCACAACCCTTCACCCACCCCGCGCCATGTCCCCCGCATCCCAGAAGGACAAGAACTGACAAGGAGGTATGTCGACAGCGCGTGCGATGTCAGAAACTCAACTGGATCGCGTCCCTGCTCCGAGGAACTCTCCTTGCCATCCCGTTCGCCCTGTGTTGCTTGGCTTATGGATACGGTTCGCCAAGACGTATCCTCGAGTTGTGCCCCACAGCTGTCAATGGTGGCCGCTATGACATTGGGAGGGAAGCTTCACTAGGCCAGAGAAAGCCTAGCCATGTTGGCCATGACTCGATCTCAAGCTCATTTTCTTGATACAGAGCTGCTGCCCCATTACTTGCTTATTTCCTACGTGCTCTCGCTCTTGTCCACCCTGTCGTGGTGGAATCAAGGCACAACGACAGACAGTGGCTGTTTACTATGAAGGTGTGAGCACCTTAGCTTGTGGCCACGCAGGGTGGTGTCTTCAAGCACACGGCAACACATACGCGGAGAGCGATGATGCGACAAGCCTGGAGAGGTTGCTGCCAAACAAGAACTACCGGAAACAATGGACAAGCACAGGCAAGCACTCAAGCACGGCTTGCTCAACACAGTGCTAGAATTGGTGACTATGGCTCTATGGTTCCCTGACCCAAGGATCCCCGTTGCCGTGCCGTTTTCCGTGGTTGCCAAATTTGCCATGCATGCAATCATGATCTCATAGCTTAAAATCGCCAACCCGGCGAAACCCAATGTCATCCCAGCATGAACGCCCAAGAAAGACCTGACCACGTTTAAGTGGTCTTAGCACCCTGAGTCGGCGTCACCTTCTTGCCATCCTTGTTGTAGCGGATACGCGGGGGAGGAGCGCGGTTGCGGCGACCCTCGCGCGAGCGGACACTAAAGTACTGTCAGCGATGTGTTCGAGTGTCGAGGATCGTCGGGGGTAGGGGCGGAGAGGTTCGACCAAGGTTCATCTCAGCCGCCTGCATCACCCAGCAGAGCGATGCAGTTGTCTCCGCCAAGACAAACGTACCGGACAATCTTGCCGTGAATGGCGCAAGAGACACAGTACTGCAGCTTGAGGTACATCTTGGGTACCGTATACTCCGCGAACACCGAAGCGTCGGAGATATCACCTGGTTGAGCAATTGTCAGTGAAATTCGACCGCGGACACGATTTTGACGCGCGTGGGGGAAGAGTCGATCATATTGTCTTGAAGAACGTACGGATAGCCGCAGACTCGACCATATTGCGAATGGTGAACCGCTTGATGGCCTTATCCTTGGGAGTGCATCGCGAGCAGTTGGAGCAACGGATCGGCTTGACGTGGCCGCGACCTGGAGAAAAGAGGTTAGCAACGTCCAATGTGTATGGAAAAGACACTCACCCTTCTTGTTGCGGCCGTTATTCTTTCTCTTCTTAACCATCTTGACGGATTCTTGAGTGCTCTGAAGTGCCCAAGGTTGTGTGAGGAAATCGGGATTTCCAAGAATTGGATTTGGCACACGAATAGATGGGGGGCAGTGCTGCCCCACTTTTCCGTTGTGGGACCAAAAGCAAGAAAGCTTTGCTAAGGGCAAGCCGACAGAAACCCTAAATCGCTTGCAACTAGTCAGGTGACTTCCGCTTTCTCGGTGTGGGGCGTCCAAAATCTCCCGCTGATTTACGTCCCCCCAAATTCCAGCCCTCTCCTCCGAGTCCTTCCACCAAGCACAATCTTCACAACATCAACGGATTGCTGAGGAAGACATTCGTGTCTAGGTACGTCTCTGCGATGTTGCGGCCCCATTGTGCTTCGGAGCCAATTCTCTCTACGCCTTCATGATGCACAATCTTGTTCCCGACACCCTCATCGCCGCCGAGCGCGATTCCTCCGAACAACTTTTGTGCGCGCGGAATCCGTGAGGCGGCATTCGACCGGGCCAAGCGGTTTCGATCTACCCAAGCTCCCACCATGACCCGCTCTCTCTTTTCTCTAACCCATCCTCACCACTTTTCAGTAGGCAATCATGCAGATCTTCGTGAAGACCCTCACGGGCAAGACTATCACCCTTGAGGTGGAGTCGTCCGACACCATCGACAATGTGAAGTCCAAGATCCAGGACAAGGAGGGCATCCCTCCGGACCAGCAACGTCTCATCTTTGCCGGCAAGCAGCTCGAAGATGGGCGCACCCTCTCCGACTACAATATCCAGAAGGAGAGCACCCTCCACCTCGTGCTCCGCCTGCGTGGTGGTGGCAAGAAGAGGAAGAAGAAGGTTTACACCACCCCCAAGAAGATCAAGCACAAGAGGAAGAAGAACAAGCTCGCCGTCCTTAAGTACTATAAGGTGGACTCGGATGGCAAGATTGAGCGTCTTCGCCGCGAGTGCCCCAACGATACCGTGAGTTTTCTTGAATCGAGAGCTTCTCATCATCTGCTGACATTCTTTTCCAGTGCGGTGCTGGTGTCTTCATGGCCTCGATGCAGGATCGTCAATACTGTGGTCGGTGCCATCTTACCTACGTCTTCGACAAGCCGTAAGACGGGGAGGGTGCTCTGAGGGGGAGTTGTTTGGTTCGGGAAAAAGGCATTGAGCTGGGACGGCTACGATACATCTAAGGCGTTATGTACCATGGAACGGGAAATGCTCTGGTTCTACCTAGCGAGGAAATGCAATGGGGCTGTTCATTTGGACGGCATTGATGACACTTTGAAGATTCTGTTTCTTTGCTCTCTGTTCTGTCTATCTGTCCACCACTCAATTGCTGGGGAACCCATTTCTCAAGTTGTCGTACTTGGTATGAGGGTACGTAATGCAGTTCTCCTCCCATTTCAAGGCACTAGGGCCTCCGAAAACCTCAACCACGTTTCCAATGAGACTGTCACACCCGCTTTTGTCGGCACTGCTCTCCCACCACATGCCGCCACCTAAACCCCGCTGTTTGATGAACTCGGCCTTTTGCCTAGCCAACGGCACGGTATCGTAGCTCACCATGACCCGACGCTGTGGATCGTAGCAATACGTCGCACCGGCCCCGGGCTCCTCATGCTCCGTCGCCCCCTCCAAGGGCAGCTTCTTAAAGTCATAGACACCCGCCTCCCACGTCCCCTGTCCAACCCCACTGTACGGACATCCTGGCCCATCGGTATTCTCAAATGCGCGTCCATACAACGGCATGCCCATGACAATCTTACCGGGCGCGACCCCGCGCGACACATAATAGTCTATGGCCCGCGCCGCGTTAAACGGCGTGCACTTGGCCCCGTGCGTGGGGCAGGTAAACAGATTCGCCTGGTGGCCAGCGACCTGGTCCCACGACCCGGCAAAGTCATAGGCCATGAGGTTCCAGAAATCCAAATATCGATCCATCCCCGCCATGTCGAGCTTTTCGTAGTTTTGTGCCCCCGCCGGACACGCTACGGTTAGCTCGAAATGCGGATTCCCTGGCACCGTGCAGGCGTGACTGTCCAGAGCGGAACGCACAGCCGCGAGAAGCGATACGTAGTCGGCGGCTTCGGAGGCGTTTTGCGGGTATTCCCAGTCGATGTCGATGCCGTCAAATCCGAGGTTGGAGAGCTGTGGTGGGGTATCGTCAGCACCGCTAAGGGGGGAAGGGAGCGGGGAAAGGGGAAAGGGGACAAACTAGTTGGACGGCTGACTCGGCAAATTTTGCGCGACCTTGAGTTGTTGATGCCGGGGCGCGGAAGTTGCTACTATAGGTCCAGCCGCCGATGGAGAGCAGCACCTTGAGGTTGCGATTACGTCGCTTGAGGAGGTTGAGCTGCTTGAGACAGCCGTACAGGTTCGTGCCGCTGTCGTTCCAGCTGTCGCCTTCCCAGTGGATGTCCGTGTCTGCCCACGAGTCCGTCAGGTATACCTCGCCGGACTCGGGGCGGACATTGGCAAAGGCGTAGAGCACATGCGTCAGCTTCTCGACGGGGAGGTCCTGCGGACGGTGCTGGCGGGCGTAGATGGCCCAGTTGACAAAGTAGGCTACCGAACGGTAACCCTGCGGGCTGTATCCACCACCCATGTTGCCGTGCTGTTTTTGTTGCGGAGGTGGAGGTGGAGGTGGTGTGATGAGAGGAGGAGGGGTATCAGTGTTTGGTCGGGAGCTGAGAAATGCGCCAAGGAGAAAGGCAGCAAGGGAGGAGGTGAGGATGGCGAGGTTCTGTCGTGTTACAAACGGCATGTGGAATGGATGGACGGAATGGGGACTAGGGTATTTTATACAGATTTATGGGAGATGGGTGTACGCTTTTGGCTCGAGGGTCGGAGGGAGCCGATGATCAAGACTGGCATGTTGGGATTTCCACCCCTCGTCGTCAAAGAGGGAGGGGCAGAGCATGAGCTATTTCACTTGGCGAATCTGGATGCAGTTCAATTTGTTCTAGGCATGCCCGACCTATCCTTTCTTTCCCAAAAGCTTTGTTTCTTCAAAAGCAAATCGAATCAGGACACGATTTATAGTGCCTTTCAGCTGCGGGTTGCAGCCCAATTCGAGACGGTTCAGGTCCAATGGTGTGGCTCAGATGGGGAGGTTGGTGGGTTGGGTGGGCGAAGCTGTGCGGGGATGACGTATGGCGCCGCCCGCCAAGACGTCAAAGCTGTCGCACCCCCCGTTTTCCGGTGCCAACGCTGGAAGTGGGTTGAAGAGGGTGCGAAGGTGCTCTCACCCAACGCCTCTGCAGGGGCTAAAATTGCAGTGCATCTGACCGACGGGAGAGGCTATTCAGGCCCAGAAAATCTACCGAACGGGAAAATTGAAAGACTTCCATGGAAGGATAGGCCATACCGGCCAGTCAAAGTGCCATTGGTTCCAGCCCCCAAGTGGGGCCCTTCGCCAGCAACTTTCAATGCATCTCACCGAACAGAAAAATGGAAAGTTGTCATTGCAGGCCGTACCGAGGTAACTGGCTGATCAAATCATGTTAGTTCACCCGAGTGCCCTCGGATATACTTTTGGTGCATGTCCTCAGAGGCTTCTAAAGCCACTCCAGGCCTTCAGAATTCTTCTACACCCTGTGTCGCCAACAATGCTATCTCACGTTCGTCTACTCAGTCGAGACTACACGTAGGTACCTACCAAGCGGTTGACAAAATAAAAGAGACTGCAAAATGTCAGTGGCCCGTGCTTTCGGTAGAATCCTATTAGACACTCTAGCCTTTTTAACTATATCAGTCGAATGCCTGGCCTGATGCTCATAGTACGAAGCGGTGGTGTGTTAAGAAAGTATCATCAGGAGATGTCTCGGTGGTGTGACGGTACCTCGAGGTACCTAGCGTCTGGGCAAACCGCCACCCCTTCAAAGGTATTGCAAAGTAGTGAGTCTCTTTTATTTTGTCAACCGCTTGCCTACCTACCTACCTAGGTATCAAGTGTCTCTGTTTAGGCCAGGCATCTATTGACAGGACAGGGTAATGGGTCTCCTCAATGTATTCCATCAGAGTGTCTAGTGTCGGGTCTGGTTTCGCGATTCTAATTGATCTCGCGAGTTCACAAGACAAAGCACCTCACCTATGCTTCATTGCTTGCTCATATTACGACAACAGGTGAGAAAAGAAAAGATAAGGTTCCTGGCCATTTTTTGTCAATGTATAGCACGTTTTCTGACTGGCCTGCCTGCCCTGCGCCAAGGGAGTGAGATTCAAGACCTCCATGAGGGCAAAAATTGCAGTGACTGCAGTGCTACATATTGAGGCAGAGGCTATCCAGGTCCAGAAAGAGGCTATCCAGGTCCAGAAAAATCTCTGGACCTGGATAGCGCCTCCCCATATTGATACCCCCCGGACTCAGCCACCCATGATTCTGAAAGTGAGATTCAAGGCCTCCGTGAGGGCAAAGACTGCAGTGATTGCAGAGCCGCGCTCGTCGGGGTTAAGTCGTGAAGATATGTTTCATGTTAATTGGGGGCTCAGCTATTATCATTCAGCAAGTGAGATTCAAGGCCTCCATGTCCTCCGTGAGGGCGAAAATTGCAGTGAATGCAGAGCCGCAACCGTCGTGGTCTTTTCTCAAGAGGTTTGCTCCGGGGACCGCCCCAAACTCTCGCGCGACCCCCCCTCTCCACCCAGCACCCCACCCTGGACACTGCCAGACAGCTGGCCCGTCAACCCCCCCGTATTTGTATGGAAGATTTGGTATTTTCAAGGCAAAACCGTCCACCCCAGTCCACCCCAGAGAGTTGCATCGTCACTGACGCTATCGCCAAACTACCAGGCCTTAGCCTACCGCTTGGACTTTGCAAAATTTTCAGCTACCTAGCCACCCCCCAATCGCCGAGATGCCACTTTTATTGATGGGCTCTCAACACCCGTATTACGTGCTTTTAGCAGTCGCGACGGCTTCAACGCCTTTTCCTTGCGTTTAATACAGCGGCCTCAACACCGCTTCTTTACGTCAGATACAGCGCGGTTCAACCCTATTACAGAGATAGATACAGATAGATCAGCCAGTTCAACACGATCGCCTTGCTTCAATTTGGTTGCCTTACTTGGTATGCGTGACTGCGCCTGTTGGTGGTGCGATGTGCCGTGCGCCACTTGGCGGTAATTTTCATTCCTCGGCGCTGCATTACAGATGCCCTGTTTTGTATGGGAAAATCGGTAATTTCAATGCAGGTGGTGGGAGTGGGTTTTGGGTGGGTTTGGGTGGAGAGGGGGGGTCGCGCGAGAGTTTGGGGCGGTCCCCGGAGCAAACCTCTTTCTCAAGGGCTCCGCCACCCCATCATTTCGGAGGTGAGATTTAGGGCCTCCGCGAGGGCAAGAATTGCAGTGAGTGCAATGCGCCACCACCCATGGTGCGTTCCATTCCGCACATTTCTCTCTCATTGGTCGAGTATTGCAATGCAGTAATTTTTTTTTTTTTTAAGCAATATCTTGGGTTGTTTTTTTTTACTTCGGGAAGACCACCTGACTTACTCCGAGGGCCAGTTTCCAGTTCTCAGTCGGCGGCGTTTATATACCCGCCTATATGTAGGTAGGTAGAGAGAGAGCCATTCAACTGAGCCCATCTCTAGAGGGCCCCCGGGAATTCACATGACCGGAGATGATTGCTGGAGTGACCTCGGTGTTCCTTTTGATATTGACAGCCTGGTTAAGTTGTTCGCGGTGCTGGTACCTGAGCGTATTCATTCACCATGTCAATGTCAAGTGGCAAGTGACCGAGCTCTGTTGTTGTGGCATTGCTTGAAGTTGACATATCTCCTAGGTTTGTCTTGTATAGAGGTCTATGACGTTGCAAGACCATAAGAGCCAGTGATAAAATCTTCTACCGCCCTTTTAACGAATGAAATGCAACTGAAAGAAGCTGGTGTTGAGGCCTAGTTGTAAGTGCAGTTTGACTTCGGGGTGGGAAGGATACTCCGATTAGCTCCGGACAAACATGAACGAATTCTCATCTGTCTCCAGTGCGAACATAGTCTACAAATACAACCATCTATCACTCCTGCCCCGAAGAAAACCCACAAAAGCAACCCGAGAAACCAGCTCGTCGTTTTCGAGTACCTGATCCATCTCGCGCAGTCTTGTTCTCGGGCCCATTGCGCCACGAGTCAGATGATTCAAGGTGGGTGACCGTTACTACGCCCTTATCAAACTCCCCTATCGCAATTTTTTCTCTGTTCCTCTTCACCGAAGTGGACTCTGAAGTCTCAGAATCATTGGTACTCTCATAAGCTTGTGTCGATGTGATTAACGTCGATGAAAAATCGGACAACAACATCATGAATCCCATCAAGGTGGACGGGCGAGAAGGCGGTGTCTCTACCCTGTCAAGACTTTGCTTCGGTGTAGGAGAGGAAGCTGTCGTGTCCACCAACATCTGGCCGTAGCCTCCGACGTTTGGTAAGGTTGAAGTGAGGTGATGTTGGCCCCGGGGAGCTCTACCCGGAGGCTCTTCAGCGGCGTGATCCATCAGGCGCAATGCCCTCGTAAAAGACGAAGTGTATGATCGTTGGAATAGGAATGATGGCAGGGATTTCATTGCCGTGATGGTAAACGTGAAAACCCCCACCCAGTCAGGCGGGGAGGGCACTCGCTCGGTGCCATCGGCCCCCGAAACCCGGCGGCACGTTAGGCGAGGTCTGCCGCGCGAACGCCACTATGTCGGCGATTTTGCGGGATATTCCATAGGTGTGGTGGCGGCGAGCTGAATTATGAGATGGTGACCCCAATAGGGGATCCAGAACGCGCTCCGATTCGATGGTAGTGAGCCTCAGTCTTTGGCTAAACTGCATCCCCTGCCCATACGCGGTATTTCGGTCGCGTAACACGTCCTAATCCGGCCGCGATACTGCCTTAGCTGTGACGGCACAATGGGAAAATGGCAAGCGAGATACCGCCCGTGGCTGCATAGAGTGGGTGTGCCAGGAACCAGGTGTCGGGAGTCTTAAGTCTCTACCGAGTTTCCGTCAACGTCGCAAAGGCAGCCTTGGGGGCTGCGAGGAGCTCGATAAGTTCTGGATTCCTAGCAAACGCTGTCTCTAAAAAAGAACATATGGCCGGGCCTTGGAGACATGCACGCCTCGACAGCCACCACTGTTGCCTGCACTCAACCGTCTTTGCGTACCAATAAGCTAAGAGCAGCAAGGCGCGGGGATCGCGGTCTTCTAGCAGGCGGTGATATGTGGGGTTCGGAAGTCCGACGAAGGACACAAGTTTCGCAATGTTTTCAGGTGTCGTTTCTAGTGGTAAGACCTGAGCAAGAATGCTGGCTGCGGCGTGGTATGGGTTGCTCTCAATCGTTGATGATTTATCGAGACCGTAGAGCTCAACGAACTTTGGGGGTAGATTCGCGACGTACTGCTCGATGTCTTGCGTAGGGAGGACAAACAAGTCAACCGCTGTTGGGGTGTTCTTGAAGACACTTGTTGGTCGCTTCGGGTTAGACAGCTGGTAGATGGCCATCTTGCCAGACGTGAGCTTCAACCAATCTAGATCATGTGCGCTACGTGGGGTGAGCGGCCAGGACTCTTCAATAGAGGTAGTTTGTATGTTGGCAAATGCACTCGCGCCGATCAAAGCAGCGGCAGCCCAGAGTGCGTCCTTTTCCCGGGGGTTGAATGGGTGGAAAAGCTTGTTTTTGAAGACTGTGACGCCATGATAAAAGTGAAATGCTAGAGAAGCAGATTTGGGTGCGTCCCAGATCCCTTTTGAGTGCATGTCGTGGATCAAGGTCAGGGTCAGGATGATGTGGGTAAGGAACGGGTTCTGCCTCGCTTGTCATCAGCTGCCACATTCGTCCCGCCAATGGGACAGCTCACCTCTCGCGACAGCTCTACCGCGGTGCTCTGGAACTGTTGGCTGTATTCTGTGGGGCCAACGGTCAATACATGGGTCGACCTGAACTTGTCGAGGGCGGCCCGGTCGGACCAACTCATTTGGTATCGCTCATCGCCGCCCTCTCCAGCAAGTGGGAGGAAGAGGGGAAAGGCTGGGGCGGCCGAGATTGGACCTAGATCAATCTTAAAAGTACCAGGAACAGAAAGCTGCATGTCATCAATGCCGGCTTCGTAGCTGCAGCCCAGGCCAGTCGAGTCGCATCTGAGACACCGCGGCTTGGTTTCGTCACACTTATTAGTCAGACAGGCACAGAGATCATGGGAATTGGCCCCCTTGCCTTGACTCTGCGAATCTTGCAGTTGCCGCATCCGTACCTTGACTTTCGATGGGCTTTGCGCTGGCGCGGACGTGGGTGAGCCGGTGGGGGGCTTCCATGTCTCTGTCTGGCAGGCGCGAGTGGCCGGCTGGTACTGGCACGAGGTTCCGCAGACGAGACAGCGTCTGCCGTTTGAGGGTCTTGGGTGAACTGGGATGGATTCATTGTGACGGGGGTCGCTTTAGCTTCGAACCAGCCGCTATGATAGGGGTAGATACTGTTGTTGAGGACGTTGTGCTACGGAGAAGGTGAATCTGGCATGGGATGTCGGGGCGTTCAAAGTCGGCAAGAGGCAAGACACCCCTGTCCATCCCTTCAAAAGGAATCCGCTAACCCCAATTCGTATTCCAGATGGACCAATCAAGTGCCGCTGTCAGCCCACTGCTGACCACCATCAAGAACACCATACCCCCGGGGTTGTCCTGTATCTTTACAGATTTTACTTTTATGTACGTACTAACTCTTCTCTGCATTTATTCCCCCAAACTGGCATGGTTTTCCAACACCCATTCTGCTACCTCCTTACACGGCGCACTCCATATCTCCCCATCTGCAGCAATGTGTTTCACCACCTCCTCCATGACTTGAAACTTTTCTTCACTTGTCTGCAGGAAGGGGTGGAATAAAACCGACAAATACCCACCAGTTCTCTTGACCTCCTCAATCTTTCCTTTTACATAGTCCCTAAACTCATCCACCCCTATCACCCCTTCACCATCCCCTAACTCCCTCCTAATCTCCCTAAACTTGGCCGTATCCATGTAATAATACGCATCCACCGCTTTCCACTCAAACGGCAACACCACCACCCCCCCTTCCCAATCCCCAACCCCCCCAATGGCGAGACATATGCCATCCCCCTCT
>Ga0247765_1000461_pt1 | contig 31925 bp, 20 predicted proteins | sample UWRJL106311C6_FD_179949 | JGI IMG/M metagenome (GOLD analysis project Ga0247765, IMG submission 179949) | Plant litter microbial communities from Arlington Agricultural Research Station in Wisconsin, United States - UWRJ-L106-311C-6 | ecosystem: Environmental > Terrestrial > Plant litter >...
GGGCCGGTTCGCCAAAGCGGTCATCATCATCAAAAAGGTTGATTGGCCACGGCGAAGACCTGAAACGCAACTGGGCACAACATAAATACCTGGCACCTGGCACCGAACTGGCCGGCCACTCAAAAACAATTTTGCTCATATTTTTTTTCGGAGTTTCAAAATCACTCCCACAGGGTCGCCATGCGCTTCGTCTTGTCTTCTGTCGCCTACGCTGCGATACTTGCGTGTGCGGTGGCTGCTCCCATTCAACAGTTGCCGACAGCTGAGGAAGTGCAACCTCGAGATTCCCTCGCTCCTAGGCAATGGCAATGCCCTAGCGGCTATTACTATTACCCGGGGACTGGAGTGAGCACCCCCCCACCCCTTTCTTCTTTTTGTAGCAAAGATGGCGTCTACTAGTTCTACAAGAAGCTAATCATGAGGAAAAAAAATAGCCCGGCGGAAGTGGCGGTTACTGTTATTGGCTGTGATAGTAAAGTTAGATACCTGTACGGAATCGAGAGAGACGAGATACCGGGTAGCCTATCAGGTCATAAACGTAGGACCACATGTAGCTCAGGGGTAGTTTAGAAAACACTTGTCGAAGCGTGTGACTAGTTCAGACAGTTGACCATGTTGCGCACCTCCAGGCCTCTGTAAGACGAATGTATCTTTTATCGCAGTTGTCTCCCGGCTGATCAACCCATCTCCTGGGATCTCATCCGTCATCAATGCTCCCAAGTCATGTGTGTCCTACCCTCCCACCCCCCTCCCTCTACCAGGGAGACCCCAAGCCTCTGACTGATGAAACATGGTGAGATGCTGCTTCTGGTACCCAACTCCCTCAAACAGCTATGCAGACCGTCTGTCACACTCTGTATCGTCAGGTCGATCCCGCTTCCAAGTACCCCTTTCTCGTACCGGAGCACCAACACCATGAATCAAAATCGATAAGGACCACCCTACGGACTAGAAAGCGCGGGGGGGCGACGGTGACTGTCGCTACCAAGTAAACTTGACTGAATCATCAGCGGAAGCAACTGCCGTCTGTAACCAGATACTTACCTGTTGCAATTCTGACTAGATAGTTGCTTCCACTTGCTTCAAGTTCCGGAAGGGTGGAACGCTGAAGTAATTGGAATGGGCAGGTTCGGCTTGTTGGAGAGAGTGGAAACAATGCAGCAGAACGAAAGGCCAGGCACAGACCAACGGGCAATCCAAATATTAATTCTCCCCTCGGCTCCCCCAATTCTTCCTCCTCTTCTCTCTTTTTTTTTTCCTGAGTCACCATGACTGAGTGCGGGGAGATCATGAACACTTAGCACTCTGACGGATAACTTGCATTGCACATCGTGGTGTTAGCCGTCATGAATTATCCTTCGGGGCCGTTTCAGTCGTAATTTTTGCTGTCCTGTCATTTCAACCTCTCTTTTCGCCATGTGCGTGGCTTGAAAAGCCGCGCCAAGGAGAAGAGATTTCCCACTCGCTTGTCCTTGACGACGCAATGGCTTAGCATCTGTCGCCGATTTGCCTTATCAGCCCAGTCTGATCATATCTCGGTCGGAATCTGTCACCCTCAGATGTTGCTGTTGCTGTTGCCATGCCCGGGGCTCCAATGTGCGGGGTGAAAGAATGTACTAGAGCGATTCTCCATGTCGTCCTGAGTTGTAAACTAACGAATGTCAACCACCAAAGCGAACGAGTCTTAGATGTAGGGCTTCTCACTTCATCCTTATAGCGTAGGTTTCTCTTGACATCTGCATCTCACCTCATTGCCTCATTGTGTCTGGAAAAGTTAAATATCTCAGGCATTTAGTAAGAAGGATGCGGATAAAATCGCGGGGTTCAACTTCCCGACACCCTTCATGGCCACATTTGCTGAATGTGCTAAAATGGCCTACAGCCTTCCGGTCCGACTCAAGGTTGGGAGTGGCATCCGACGCCCCTTCATCAACTTTCTCGATATGACGCACTTTACCTTTATCAAGGACGACAATTTCCTCAGCGCCCTTGGGCAGGTTCCGGAGCTGCTGGAGGATGTTCTAAGGGTCATGCATAACAAGGAGCATATTGAGACCTTTATCTGGGAGATGAGGAGGGTAGTGGGTGGTGGTGACAAGATGGTCTCGCAACGGACCACCAATGAGACATGGTATGTTCTGGAGCGTCGGCGCCATCCAAGATATTGGTTTAATTACAAAGAAATTGAGACCAGACAACTCAAGACACTCACTGGGTACTTTTGAGACATGTCGGATCTTTTCTCGTAAACAAAGAGCACACTTTTTGCAGTTAGTGTAATGTAAGGCATGCTACTAGAAGCGAATCTCTTCATGTACTTTGTCAAGGGTTTGATGCGGAAATTTTAAGGCTCCAAATTTACTTGCAGGAGAGTTGTTTGATATGTGTTTCGTTTAGATGAAAAGGTTGAATTCACTGCAACCTACAAGGTCCGCCTGCCACTGCACTAGGTTACTTGTCAGCGCTGCTACTGTCACGGCACCAAAGGACGCAATGCGTAAACACCACAAAAAATGGAACGTTGTGCAGTTAGGGCACTGCACCGTAGTCCTTCTACATCTAGCACCACAGGCAGGTAGCGTACCGTGACAGCTACTTACAAAACATGCTGCCCTAAGGATTTCGTGGCTAAGACACGTCATAAGATGCAAAGCGACCCAATGGAGGCTGGGTGCCATCGGTATTGCCTAACCTCCATTAGGTTCGCAATTAAGCGCAAGGTCACCGTTTTCTAAGATGGCGCAATGCTCGTCCAGTTCAATCCCCCCTTCTGCTCATGATAAGCCTGTTTCTCTGCACTCACTGTCACATACGACCATACCCAGTGGAAAACTCGGGATCCCGTCCGCTCTCCCATAGATAAGTCACTGAGGGCCAGACTAGTAGTTGGGTCGGTGACGACCAGCGAATCCCTGGTGTTGTATGTTTTTTTCCCCTTTTCCCCCCTTTTTTCCCTTCTTAAGCCCCCTATCGTCACCTTCCTGTAAAAGTATGAGGTTGACTGCCGCGACCTCCCCACGTAATGACCGTGCCAGACGGCTGGGCCTGCTGCAGTACGGTTTTTGTATGGAAGATCTTGGAATTTCCGGGATCTGTTAATAACACGTTAAAACCAGTCCACTGCAAGGCACAGACTTTCCGCCATCGCGGTAAAAGAGGGGCATCACCACAACACTGAATCAGCGCTACGGCCATCATCGCACTTCGGCAACACGGTACAGCGCACCCCTAGAATTCTGGCTTCCCCATAGGTCGCTCACAGGGCGTGGGCAGACCGTAAAGCAGAGAGGCGGGCCCCTGAAGAAGAAGATTACAGCTTTGATCCGTTTTTTTGAGTCGGAGGTTGAGGGCGATCCGGAGCCGGAACCTGGGTGGTTCTCGGCGGATTAGATAGGTAAATTTAGTCAGCTTGCAACAGTATAAATTGATCGCGTTTTACAACTGTTTGCTTGTTCCGGTTGAGTGGCCTCTCTCGTGTGCGTAGGTGCGCGAGTCGCATCCACTTCGCTGGTGTTGCGATGCGCACCTAGTCGCTGAATCGGTCAAGTCGTTTTTTTGTATGGGAAATGGGGTAATTTCAATGCAGCTGTCAGGTGGATCATTATGTTGGGCGGAGTGGGGGTGGTCACCGCAGTCAACCTCGTAAGTTCCTACTTAGGTAGTCGGTCTTTGGGTATGGGATCGGCATCGTTGCAGGGGAGCTGGCCGGCCCGAAGGGTGACTACCAGACGCTGTGGGCGGTGGAGACGTCTAAGTGTGCGCCGGATATCTGCTAGCAGCAATTACCGGTGGCATCGGCTTTGTCGGAGGATAACTGGCAGGCGCGGCCGGCCGCGTAGTATTGACGGTAGCCACAGCTGGATGGAGAAGGGTTCAGTGGATGCGATACTGGGTGAGACCCCGGCTTTTGATGAGCAGCATCCGACTATACGTACGGCGCAGCTGACGGATATGCACGAGCCACGGGGGGGTCGGTTCCCTGTTAAGAGTCCGGGCTTGCTGAATGAGGCTAGGGAGACGATGTTGTCTGCGCGGTAGGGATGAAGGACTTGGCGCCAGAGAAGAATTTGGAGCCGCTTGAGTTGGTTGAGGCTTGTATACCGCGCACGTGTGAGTAGGAGGCTGTTGCTGCGGCTAATGTTGTTCTCCCAGCTTGGCGCTTTCGGGTGAGTAGATTATGTATGAATGGGCCGGAGGTGTGTGCTGCTGCGGCTTTGCTCCCGCCGACTAGGCGCGTCCTGTATGGCCTGGTGACCAATTTGGTTTCCCCCTTGCGCCGGCTGAGGCGAGTATGCTATATGCGAATGGCCAGAGGATGGCTATTACTGATACTATGGCTGGCTCCCTACGTTCGGCTCAACCAGCTCGGTGCATACGCCGCCGCACGCATGTCTTGACTCTTGGTATAATGAAATGTATTATCTCGGACTCTTGCATCCTTCCAATAATATTGACACAGGGTCTTGTAGAATAATCCATGTAACACATTGAGCTAACAGCCAAGACATTAGATGGCAAGTCGGAGGGCGAAGCGACAGAAAACTAGCTATCTAACGTGTAAATCCGTCAACTTTATAGTGTAATAAATAGTTCAAGACTAGGAGCGGAGCGAGCTGATAGGTATGAAAGCTGCCAGCGTGCATCCCATTGCCCTGACCACTCTAAAGACCATTTTTACTTGCCCAAACTTATATCCTATCACAAGCACTGCAGTTAAAAACAAAAACAAGGTGATCATCGAAAGGGCGATGACGGTGTGAGTAAGCTCCGAACGGATTAGAATCGCCTTGAAAGACTCTCGGCCCATCCCGTTCATGTTGCTAATGGGGGTGTCTGTGGCAATGACGAACTCGCGATGTTGTGCCGCGAACTCAGAAATGGATGCTACCGTCGCAGGGTTAAGATACGTCTCGGTTAATCCCTTGTTACGGGACTGACTTACGATGGCGATACGTTGCGCTTGATATTGAGCCTTCGGATCAGCAGCCTGGCGAGTGTAAGTGCAGTTGATAGTAAGCTTTTCTCTATTTCTAGAAAGTAGAGGTTGCGCTTGCTATCGCGGGTGATAACGATATACCACTTGATAAAAGCTGGCAGAATAGGGGACGGGGTTGTTGGTTTGAGTGGGACGCTGTCAGGTGGGCGTGTATTAGATTGGAGCATAGAAGAAACTTGTGCCATGGCGCTCTGTATCATGTACCCGGCTTTAAGGACCGAGGAGTGCGGTGGTAGTTTTCAGAGGGCACCTGTGCCAGTGAATGTGATGGATTACCAAGAGTGTGTTGTACCTGAAAAAAAAAAATGATAAGTGGCAAGTCAGGCCCACGGAAGCCTTTTATTTCTTTTTCCTCCCAGTCTCCGGCCTTATGGAGGTTGACTGATTTGCCAATTCTGTCCCTTTATGGCGCCAAGGGTTGTCCTAGAGCAAACTGTATGATGAATTCTATCTCCAGATGAACGCCGAGAGGGCTTGGCGTAGAAGACCCAGCTCTTTTTCGCGTTGATGAGTTCGCGGGTGCTTGTGGGGGGTAAAGAGGTAATGAGGCCGCGAGCACCGACAGTGCTGTAGCGTCGTGAAGTGAGGTATAAATAAGGGTTAAGGTACTTTGGCTGATGAGAAACCATTCCCGCCACATCTCCGCTGCGTCATTAAGCGGGATATAAGAGACCCCTTCAAATTCTTAGACCCACTCCCCGTTTTTCAACCCCAAATCAATGCCTAAACTTTCATTAGATACTACAGCCCCACCCGTACCCTACTCTGCCTCGAACGAATCCTCTGTTCCCCGCTGCAAAACATGGCGGCCACCAGCCATGCTCGTCTATCAAAACCTTTGCTAGTCGAGTCTTGCTCAATAGTTGGTCGTTCGTTTGGCAACTTTAAACACTTCTAATTTTTGCTTGTCTACGCGATTCCTCGAGACCACTCCTGAATAGATAATATTCTGGAAAATATCACTAACCGTCCTGTGCCAGTTCTACCAAGAACTGGGTCTGTACCTCGATTAGACACCGTAACCGGTTCCTCCACCTTAGTATTGGTAGTAGAACCCCAGTAAAGGATCAAGCTCCAAGAAACCACGTTAAAAGAAACTTCTCACTTTCCCTGTCTCTTCCATAAGTTCAAACGATACGCTTTAGCTTTAAACAGGTATAATTAGTTTAGAAACTGTGATAGTAACTATTAAGAACTTGGAGTTAGTATCGTTAGCTTTATGTTGTCCTCCGGTTAGTGACGGCAGCCTGGCCGTCGTGCCTGCCCATTCCTCCCAATCCGACTAAGGGCAGGGGCGCCCCACCAGAGCAGCAGATTCAGGACCCACCGAATCATTCTGCCGGCCTACCCCGCCCGCCCCATCGACCGCACCACCATTAGGGTGGTGCAATTCCGGGCTTTTTCCTCCCTTTTCCTTTTCTCTTTAGCTTTAGATTACTGCAAATGGTATGGAATAACTTTGCGCGAGCAATTGAGTTCTAAGTGACACGGTTTCCAGCACTGACCGTCATTTGTCAAACAGGGAGCACCTTGAAAAAGCGTATACGCGCTTACAATGCACTCGCTACTTGACGACTTTTAATACGCCCGAGAACCGCGATGCCTGGACGGGCGTATATAATATTATCGAATTACATCGATTAGCCGGCCGTTGTTTGATATAACTAAAGGAAATCATCTTTGGATAAAGAGAGGGTACTAGGCTGGAAGTTTAACTAAGAGGGGCAATGGTATAAGATTAAGGATACAATTTTCCCGCTTGATAAGTATAAGAGAAAGATTTCCCAACCCACCGTACCTATGAGTCCCTGTCTCCCCTTGGGTTACCTTTGACCTGTGTTTTATAAGGCTGGGTCATAATGATACACATTAAGAAGAGGGCAGATTACTAGAGCCCCTCTCCGAGATTCGAAAGCGGCTTTTCCCCAAAGATCGGGAGCGACTTCGCCTTTTTGGGAAAGTCTGGTTGGAATAAAAATTAGAGACCATTCGAGCAGTATATCCGGGACTGGAAATGCCCGGGCTTTCCATTTCAGTAGACAAATATGTTGAAGGACTCGAGGCATCTTGGGATTTCGTGTTTTAGACGTTGAGTGGATATGGGGGCTACAATAGGAATTTAAATGAATTTCTGGAGGATATGCGGAACCTGGAGCCGCTCCGGCAGGCAGTGAGTAGCGTAGACTAATTATGGAGGCCAGGCTTTTGAAGCATGGGATTAGGTTATGGAAGAGAGTAGGAGAATTGTGCGAGGCTTGTGTGGAAAATGCTACACCATGGCGGGCGCGCTGATAGTCAGCCCTAAAAATGTGTCGGGGGCGAAATGGTTGACGAGGTCGGTAGACGGCGAGGGAGTTTTGCTGTAGTGTTCTTCGGGCACTCCAGCCCATCGAACGCTTCGCAAAACAGCTGCTAGGCACCCTCCAGGTCGCTGCCGCGCTGGTACACATCTCTCAAGTAATTGACACTCGTAAATGTGTCTGGATGGTCCGACCCCATGACGGCCCGTCTCCGCTACCTCCTTGATGCCGCCCGGCTCTGCCGAGCTGCTCGAATGTTTCTTCCTCTTGATGACCAGCTTGTGGATGCTCTCCGCTGTTGAATATTTTCCTAAGCCTTGCAGGGCTGTTGCCAGGCACTCGAGGCTTTCGTGTCTGGCGGGGTGGTTCGGGCTCGTCGCTAAGATTCAACGTCGTCCTGATAGGACTATTCGATTGCTTTGTGCTGTATCCTCGTATCGGCCAAGCTTCTTTTGTATCGACGCCAAGTGCTGCAGATAAGCGAGTGTGTCCATGTGGCCAGGGTTGAGCCCTTTTGCCATAACGTCAGGGAGCCGCCGGAATAGCTCTTCCACTGCTATACACTCCGAGAGAACGAACGCGAACTTCTCGGCTACTTTGGATTCGGATATCAGTCTCATTCGTGCGTAGAATTTAATGCAGCTGGTAGCGTTGGAATCGATGCGACAAGCTGCAATTTTCTATCGCCTCGGCTTAGTTGTGCGACGGCTGGTTGCTGCGCAATTGAAAGAGGAGTGTAATAAGAAATTTTCTTGACTGTGTGTGTCGATTGGGGCGGATCCCTCATCTACTACAATCCGATTAGGAAAAGAGGTAGGGTTTTGTATAAACGGAGCATGAAACCTGCAAGAGGAGCAAGACGATTTTATCTTTACAATATTTCTCGGATATCCTTTCCTTGAAGCGGCATGAAGCTCACGTGTTACGCTGCAGCACCCCAGGGCCCTCACTCAATGATGAGCAACTTGACATGGAGCTCGATCTCGGCAGGCTAAGCTCAATCTCTTCCACCAAAAGCGCCTTGGATTGCGCCGCAGGGTCTTGGCCGAGGTTTGAGTTACCGTTGTTCCGCTCGCCGGCGGCGACGTACCACGATCTGGAAACTCTTTCCTCCAGGCCACCCTGGGGTCCGACTATGCGTGTCTTTGGTTAGAAACCAGGCGCTGGGAAAAGCCGGCGGGAACGGCAAGGAGGGATGGGAGCACTTACAGACAATGATGTACAGGAAGTCGATGGCAGCCGGCGCCCACGTCGCCAAGGCCAACACCTGCCCAACGCTCCAGCGTGTATCCTGCTGCGATAGCCCGGCCTTCTCGACGATCAGGCGACGGTACGCCAGGAAAAGACCCAGGTACGCCCACATCCCCACGAAGCTTAGTCCAGCAACAACCAACCACCAGACCTCTCTCAGCTTGACGGCCCACTTCCACTCCTTCAAGAACGGGATGCGCATAAAGTTGAGGACGACGATGAACCAGACACCCCCAAAGATGGTGAATATTGCCGCACCGGCCTTGAACGCGGGTCGCACCGAGAACTGCTTGTCGGTCGGCGCGCACCACCGCTCAAACAACTTTTGCGGCGAGCGCTGGGCGTAGAAGTCCGCTCCCGTGTCCTGACTTAAGATGTGGAACGTGGCCGTGGCCAGCACGCAGACGGCGATGACGAGAATGACAAGTACCATCCAGATGGTGGTGCGCAGTCGGGCGCGACGGAGGCTCCCGCGCGCCGTCGCGTGGAGGATGGCGACGGGGAACACGGTGAAGATGGGCAGGAGCATGGAGAGGAGTGTCGCGTAGACGGTGGTCTCGACGCCGTAGTTGAGTGCGTTGTACGAGTTCTCGAATACCGAGGCCGCGAGCATCGAGACGGCGAAGACGGTAGCGCTGTTGAGAAACGCGTCCAGACAGCCGTACAGCGCGGCGGACAGCCGATAGGGGATGCGAGGCCGAGGTGCGCGAAGACTGGCCAGCAGATCTCCGACGTGCGAGGTGTCGGCGAAATGGCTATCGAGGGACAGGAGGAAGAACAGGACGGTAGTGAAGCTGGCTTCGAGGGTGTACGTGACAACCATGCCCACGCCGGCAAGGTCGGCAATGCCCTGCCAGTTGAGGGCGAGGCAGGCTTCGTGCGTGCAATCCTGCACCGCAGCGTCGTACATTTGCATGTACAGCGTCTGGTTATCATGGGCGATGTTGTTTGTGAACCACTCAAAGATTTGGTAGTCGGTCGGGGGAGGCGCCAAGTTTGCGGGCAGAGATTGGCGGATATAGTCGAGCGTTGCCATGTATTCTACCTCGTTGGATGCTACCCATCTCCCGGCAGCGGTGCAGTTTCTGCTGAAACTGAGGGACGACAGGGCCGGTGTTGCCCATGATAGCACGGGGGATGTCGCGGACGGAGCCGGCAACGTTGTGGGCATCGGGAGCACGCTCATGTTTTCCGCTGCAGTGGGCCGGTGAGAGGGCCTACATGCGAGAGCTCTTTCTGGGCCTCCCACGACCTACCAGGCTCGGGCCCGCTTATAAGAGGGGGACGGATAATGGTCTCCCGCCAAAGCGCGGACACCATGCATGCCACTAGGGCCTGACAGATCCAAAAAGGCCAGGCTAGGGAATTCGCACAAGTTCTTCACAGACGCCATATATCATGCGCCCGCCCTATATACGTGGCGGAGGGGCTCTTGTGTCCCTGTCTGTGTTGTATTTATTAATAAGCTGCGTCGAGCGCTTTTTACGTCCACCAATCATTCCCGAGCGCCGATGGCTGCCTGTGGAAACTGCGCGCCCCCATCCCTTTTCGCTTCCCCCCCAAAGCCCAACGGACTTCCCCAGCTTGGCCCCAGAACCGTGCCCAAATGAGCGACAATGCGGCGCCTATCCAGAGCTGTGCTCAGCCAGCTTTTAGACGCGCTGGCTGATCCCAGCGTTTAATGCGTTGCCCGGTGGAATATTACCACTGGCGATGTTCCTGCCCAGGTGGTAATGTATGTTGTGAAGGAGCCGCACAATTAGTTGCTTCACAGGTGAAATACTAAGGTGGTATGGCCAAGTTTTTCACCATGCCTGTGCTGGCGAGGGTGATGTGGCCAGTGCAACAACCGGTTTTCAGTGCTGTTGACTAGCCTTCTCTAGCGCGGTACCTGACCTGGGGATAGGGCAGTAGGCACCGGAATTGGCATGTGCTAAGCTTGCCACGAATCCCTATTAGGGTTTGCCACTCGCTCAGACCCGCTGTTTACCAGTCGCTAACATTTTGGCCAATCACCCTTCATTTAACGCCTGTAGTAGGGAGCACCCGTTGTCGCGGGGCGAGATCTTAAACTTTGTTCGCCAAGAGGTGAGTTCGCACTCTACAGCAAGACCCGACTGTGTGCAAGGAAAGCAAGTTAAGTAACCGTCATAGGCGCCTTTTCTCCTCCTCCGCTTCCCGAAGATGTCCCCCTCTTGAGTGGAATCCGCCTCATGTTCGTGTCGAACTGTCCCTAACCACAAGCCATGGCGGAGAACCAGCCTGGACTAACTGGAAGTTGTCTCTCGGGGAGAGGTTTACAGAAGGATGTGGGGCACCCAGATGCACTTTCGCTGAACACGGTTTCATTTCCTTTGGACTCCTATGAAGAGATGACGACCGCGATGAAATTTCCACTCTTAGTCGCCGAGACTACTTCAATCGTTGGGCCATTCTTCTGATTTCGATTTTTGGAGGAAGAAGATGATTCATATCCCCATGAGCACATCATTCATGGAATCCATTTTATAACAAAACTCTCGAGTATCAGATTCTTAATAGTAGAGCGACTATTGCTTTGGAACTTGTCCAGAGATCATTTTAAAGAAGAATGACATGTGTAAGAAAGGGAAGAAATAGAGGATGGGAGCTAATGCTTACCTATTCCCTACACGAATGGATGCCATTGGAATCGCACGAGGAACTCAAATCGACTATGATACGAAACAGGCACTTCCGGTGAGCATGGCTGCAATTATCTACGATCTCCACGCTTGCGCGTGTCAGACATATTACGCACTCCTCCTGCCGGTTCTCATCCTTTCCCGCTATTTGTCGGCAATAAGAATGGAGCTAATGCACAGAGAGGCGCGCAAGTGGTTTACCATGATTAGGCACGCCATCAGTGGTCGAACCCCTATCGTTTTGCTGATAGTTCGCGTAGGCTCGACAAGCCGAACGAGTATATCACCGAGTGCTATACTACGGTACTCTGGATAGCAGCTCCAATTAATAGAAAGATCATCGAGCATGTGCGAAACCTCGCTCACTGTTTCTGGAATAATATGGACGCAGAACTGAAGACATCCGAGGTGGGAAGCTTATACGGCAGGATTCCCAAACCGACGAAACTGAATAGTATTAAAGCCTTCGCTACCGTGACGATGCAGCGCTTAGAACAGTACGATGTGATCATAATCCGGATGGCAAGTCATCACGGGTTTCCCCACTCAGGGAGACGTCGCTGCTGGTAGATAGGACTGGTAAGGTAAAGCTGGTAGATATGGATTTGAGAAATGCACTGCGGCAAATGTAGCAAGGCCTGAGTGTGTGGGCTTTCAGGAAAGCGCATGTCACTCACTTCTACAAGTAGATCAGCTTGACCGCAATTCGGTAGCTGTAAGTGCTGCATTGATTTCTGAGGTGATGACAGAAGCCACTTCTCCTAGACACTTATCTTAAAACTCATATCTACAAAGAACAAACGTCTCTTAGGCGGTGTCGGTGCCAAAGTGATGCCCGGGCCGCCGACCACGCCGTGTTCAGTCGCCAATGTCGACAGTTTTGCCGGATTGATGGTTCCCGGAGGATCGGGGTGTAGAAAGAGGTTCTCCATTCCCACAGTTGTTTCAACGGGGCCGCTGATGATTTCAGCTTCCGGAGCCGCCGGTTGCGTTTCGCACCCGCATGTCGCAAATTTGCGGGAAGCCTTCGTCAGCTGATGAGCTTTTAAGGGTCCTGGGGGTTCTCCGGCATGAGTAGATTGCTTTTGACCTAGGCAGAATTAGCACTACTATTAGATGTTTTTTTTTAATACATATTCATTTCGTTGGATTGTCTGCCAATGATAAAATCCCATCCGCCCCAGTCTCCATCTCTCCAGCTTGTGTTACCCGTAATGGTGCATTCCGTTCATCTGTAGAGGCACCTGACTAATAAGGAGTCAAGCGGTTGCCAGAATAAATGAGACCGCGACGCTGATCTGTGGTAGTGCCGTCCTGATGCGACACGTTCGCACTCACGCGACGCGACAGACCGGAAAAGGTTGAAGGTTGGTGCGACAGGATAAACCTCAAAGCTTTTGTGGTCTGTGGACAAGGACAAGACGTTAATACCAAGCGTTCAGGACTGGAATGGTACTATCGGTGGATTCGATCAAGCATTGTCTTAGGATGAGGGCATCCCTTCAAAATTCAGGGGTCAAGCGATATTCCGGAGACCCCATTGCCATGATATTCAATTCACGGATCTTGGGTTGCAGTAAATAGTTAGTACAGCTGGTCTGTAACGGGGCTGGAGTTGATGGTTCCCACGGCTTGCGCATATATGAACGGCCGGGTCCCCATGGACTTCGAGTATGCTCGTTTCTGGCTGATTTGAGGCGGGTATAGCCTTTTAGAAGCGTAATGCCCAACTAATTAAGGAGAAGGTAGGAATGATAAGTAGTTGAGGGGAGAGGAAGCTGCGTTGCGTGGAGTGTTGATCCTGTTTTTCGTCCTTGTTTTAGCGTCGTAGAGGTGCTTTCGCAGCTTTTAAAGGATAGGTAGATCGATAGTAGTATTCCTTTCAGATCCCTCTTTTCTATGTCACATACTCTGGATACAAAACTACATCTAGACCTATCTTTGGCCCGGAATCTGAGCTACATGTGCGTTCTAACTATGCTACAATTCTACAGGGTAGGTTCTCTGTGGATACCTGCAGCTGCCTAGCAGCCAAGACAAAAATGACTCGCTTGTGAATCAGCAACCCACACAACAAGCAAAAAAAGATAAAAAAACAAACTCTGATACAGGAAATCGAACCCTGAGCTGCTAAGATGTTTGAATGAAACTAGCGATATTAGCCGTTACACTATATTTTTCAGTATAGACCACAAGAACTGGGATTCTGTCGAGTTCTCAGATTAGTTACCGCTCACGGTTGAGATAGGCATACTTATCCGCCCTATTCAAGCTCGCGTCGTGTCGGCTATGATAGGCCCTTGCCGGCGTAACTGTGTTATGTAGCTGTATATGGGAGAATACAACTGGTTGGTTATTGTGCCTATGTTTGTAGCTGCGCTCGTGGACGGGTTCTCTTTATCCGTACTGTGCAGATAAGTTGTAGTTAAAAGCAGATGCTGTATACTTTAAAGTTTACAAAGACTGCTGGGTCGCTGCGTTTACCCACTATAGTCCTTCACGTGCTATGCTAAGCATGACGCCAGCCGCCTAGCAATGTGACGTGCCGAGCACGTCTGGTACCTAAGAAATAGCGACGTCCTCCTTGCCAAGCCTGAGCACCCACTGTTATTCCGGCTGTTGGGAGTAGAGTCCGTTTTGCTTAGGGGAAGTGTCGCTGCTGCGCATACAGACGTGCAATATACTATGAACATGCCTAGTATGGGTTATTATTGGATCGACTACGGCCCAGAAAAGTGGGCAAAGGGTGTTTAGTATCCTTTTTCGTCAAAGTTTAGTCAAATGTACCACAACGGCTGATAAGGGTGAAGATCGTATGGTCTTGACACCTGTAAACCGGAGCAAGGTGGCTGTTGTACACAGGCAGTTTTGGTTATCTGTGCACTACCCCTAAATGACTGGCACGCAATGCCGTTAATATTGCCGGTGCAAAGCGCCCATTCCATGGCAGATCGTAAATGGACTGAACTAAGTACCTTACAGAAGCTAAAACTTTAGGCTCTAGACAGTTTTCGAAGCTACAGACGACGTTGAGAAATCATGACTAGCTCCCTCCGGTCCCCTCGATCCGGTTTTCTCAATCTTACAATGCCATACCTACCGGCCTCTCTCACCTCCCTCCGAATGACGTCCGCTACCTCAGAATCCTTTAGGTCGTCTGCACGTTGCAGTAGCGGCAGTGTTGCGTCCGAAACAACCTGCGACACGGCCTGCCAGCTATTACCAAGCATCGTGTGTCTCGTCGCGCGTAGAAACCACGACACAATCCATGCTACAAGGAGCAGGTGGCAGGTTAGAATGACCATGACGCCAATGAAGCCTGCCCACCGCTGCGGCGCAAACACCTGCGTCGAATGCGTATACCGCGCCTCGCCGCCGACTGTGAACCGGCCTAGCGAGTCGTAAAACTTTTGTCTTGTCATCACATTTAGCCAGCTTTGCAGCGCGCGCGCGGGGCTTCCTGTCTCGGCCAGCGTGCCCGAGAACAGCGCCACATGGCCTGAGTGGCCGACGTCGGTGTCGCGTGAGGGATTCATTAGCGCAGACGGCATGGTGTCGCATTGAAACGAGTCTCCTTCACACCCTCGGGTCCGGAATATGGGAAAGATGTTCTCCGGCGCGAGGTCAATCTCGTCAGCCCCGTTGAGCGGCGCGTTCCAGTCCGTAGCGGTGAAATCGAGGTCCATGACACCGCGTTGCTGACGGCTCAGGGCTGACGAGTTCGCCGTTGCGTCGAGCTGCTGCCGAACGGCGGTCGTGTTATATTTGAAGAGCCACGGCTTCTGCGGAGACCTCTCGTGGAGTCCGCCCTGGCGTTCCAGAGTCGGCTCGGATCCGTCTGATTGGCTCGTCAGGGTGACATTGTACGTGATGCCCACGTCGCTGGCTACGCAGGCTGATACCGAGAAGATGCTGTCTTCTAAGCCTCTAATACTGCCAATCCTTGTTTGATGCCACGGCCCTTCCCTCGTCGCACCCAGAGCGCCCTGGGGAATTTCGTAGCCCTCTGTCTCGTTATTCGCATGCCCGTTTACGTATGTATTCTTCCAAAATTCATCCCAGTCCAGCAGCCTGTCCGTCGACATGGTGATCTTGAAGATGAGGATGATTGGGGGGATGTACTCCGACGATCTCGGCCGGGCGAACGCGGGTGGGAGCAACAGAGGACTCGACTGCTTCCGTATCGATGCGACGACGTCGATGACGCATACTGTGATGTTCGACGTTAACCCAACCGTAAGATGAGTGCGTGGGACGTGGCAGAAGAAGGGCAGTTGCTTCTCCGACCCGAGGCTTTTCAATGGCGCAGGGAGGGTGCTGCCGCTGTCGAACGCGGCGATGCCCCTGATGGCGAACAACATGGGGACCCATGCGCCTCGAGTATGCAATGTTGAGTTGAGGCTCAGAAACGTTAGGTTCCGGGGCGCGATGCAGACAACGCGGTTATCAAAAACGATGGCCGGCCCCCTGTAGTCCCGCAATGTCTGTCGCTGGCCGCTGTTTGTCATGGGCAACGGAACGCGAAGCGTAAAGCCGGTGTCATCAACGTGGTCACCCACCGCACGACCACTGCCGTCTGTATACTCGGCAAACCTGGGATATTGGACTGGGGGAGACCTCCAGACATCTATGGTCGTCCCCCCGGTCTCGTTCCCGTACGCTATCATGGACGTGCTCTGGGTCCCGAGAATGGCAATGTTCCCAAAGTCGGATAGCAGGATTGACGAGGTAAACGTTGACGCAAGTATAGTAAGGCTCATGACGATGATAAGGGGAAACCCCACGAGTCCCAGGGATCCGGCGATACCGCGGCCTCCAGAGAAGATGAGATTGGTCGGCTGGACACTTACGGCGCGGATGATAGAGAGGAACGCACTATCCACGAGACCGACGTGGTGCTTTTCCAGCAGGATCGACGCGACCATGGATATTGCCACGCCCGCCTGCAGCGAGATGGCCGTCCGGATCGCCGCGGCGCAGAGTGTGACCGTAATCGGAGCCCATCCTTGGGTGACAGCCGATTTCCAGACCTGGCCTGGATCGCCCTGGTCGACTGCAACAGCAGCGCCGGCCCACAGTAGCACCAGCAGCGACGTCGCTGCTACAATCGCTACTGTACCGAGTGTTAGGGCACAGAGTCGCGCAAGCCCGATCGAATCACGCGGAGAAGGGTGTTTCTTGTCCGTTGTGGGTCCCGACTTTGGGTGAACGGTTTGATCCGTTGCACGTTGGCGGTTTGCACCGTCATAGCTGTCGGTACGAGAACCCCCTTCTCGAGGCCATGTGCTGGAATTAAACGGGGAACATTTCCTCATTTTGGATATCGCGCCAACGTAGCCGTGGAGGTCAAAAAAAGGATGATTTCCATGCCTGAGGGACTTTTATGGAGAGAACAGGAATCAAAAGTGTTTCCAGTTAGCTACATACCTTAGCCTTTCTATGAGGACCACCGTGGGGGCCAAGGGTGGTGTTTGATGTGTGTACTGCATCGTGGCGCATTACGGCGCAGTTTGCGGCACGGCTCTTTAGCAATGCATGCGCAAACAGTCTTTTAGTAAATTGCCGTGAGACGTTCAGACTCATTAACATTTAATTAACTCTGGGCTCTCTCCACATTGTAATTGTATTATTTATCTTAGCTCTAGCTGTTTCTTCTACGCATCATACTGGTTAGGCTGAGACTATGGGAGTCCTTCTACATGATACAAGTCATTCTACTCATTGTTCTATGTCAGATATAAGTGCAACTACCAGGGTTAGGAGGTAATTGGGTTCCCCGCTTTTTGGCGCAGTGGGTAGTTTGCGACAGATGTAAATAAGTTCCTGCTCTCTAGGAAACCATTTATCAATTGCAGGCCCATATATCGGCCTATTGGCTGCATAGGTTCAAGAAGTGGCAAAAAGAAAGCCAAACGGACTGATGATCAGAATACTGCCGATAACGCTGGGCGAATTTGATTAAGAGAATAGTTCACCGCCTTGAAAGTTTTGCTTTAAAGTAATACATAGGAAAAAAACGTGTTGCGTTCGCTTGTCTGTTGCGTTCACTTATCACTTTCGTTACTAAAAGCCCAGAAACATGTACGTGCCGCCTACTACGGCGGTTGTCACTAGGAAGTGTGAAGTTTTGCCTGGATTGATCTAATCAAACCCCAGCGCGAAGAACACCTGCCTCTTGTGGGTTGAAATGATGCTCTGGTCACTATACAACGAAGAAACGGGTGTACGTTACGGTAATGAAACCCAGGAGCGAATAAAAGATAGTGAAGATAATGGAGGCTGTAGTAAGGCAGTCCAATTTTGCTGTAAACATCGCTACGTTGAAGGAGGTCGCGCCGAGCAAGTATGTCGGTACTTGTGATGCCGTCACCAAAGGAACTAGAAGCATGAGCTTGATTGTAGAAGGTATCTTTTTCTATATGAGCCCTAGCGGGAGCTGGGGCGAGTTGTGGTTTTTATATACAAAAGAAAGAGCTCAGCCACAGCTGAGAGCAAGCTCGTGGTCATAGGTGGCCCAGGTGGCTTGACTAGCTCCTTGGCACGACAGTACTCATCATCAGCACAATTACAAGTTGGCAGTCCTAGATCGAGGTTTGTTGTTTTCGTAGTTCTGACTTTCAGCCAGAACCTCTCTCTTTTATTGACCTCTTGGTAAGATTCAGAGTACGTCCTCACAGGAGCTTAGTCTGACTGGTACTTTGCTCTAGACCCCTTTCTTTCTAACAACTTCCTACTCGAGACGCACAAAATTCAGCCAATTTGTGCAGGATCGCGTGCGCTAGCGCGTGTGGAGGGATTAGTCAGAAATACTCGATTCGAGGACAGATATACTAAGATCCTCATCTCTTCTCACTGAGCGCAGCAAAAATACTCAAACGCGGTCTTAAATGTTCAATAGTTCCGGTTGAGTTCGTTAGTCAACTCTACTCTCCTCGTCCATAGCGGGCCTTGGTCCCCGTCGCGGGAGTGCACGACGAAACATTCCCTTAGCCGATCCAAATCCACTCTGCGCTTGCGTATCGCGTTCATCACCTACCTCTCCTCCATGTCTGGTCCTGATCAACAGCCCTCCAGTCAACTTCCTGCCACTCCTTTCTAGACTCATCCGCTCCTTTCCGTCTTGCTGGAATTGGGATTGGGATTCTGGCCACCACCATCTTCAAGACTTCCAATGGAGCTTCTGCCAGCCGATAGTTCCGCTTGCAGTCTGGTCCGCTTCGCTTTGATGTGCTCGATCTTCTGGCGCAACAGTTGATCTCTGTTTTTGTAGACCCAGCTCTCGGCTGTTTCGTCGTAATCGTGGACGGCGACGATGTCCAGGTAGTGCACGTGCTTTTCTCCTGGCAACAGGACGATATCTAGCTCATAACCGCGCCAAGCAAAGCGAAGCCGTGTGTCGAGATCGGGCTGTTGCCTATTTCCGGCTTCTCATTCCCTGCGGCTTCGGCCATATTTTGCTCAGAGAGGCGCCGCAATCGCGTAGTCCGTAGTCGGAAACCATGTTGGTGATGGGAATCAGCGAGCCCGGGAACAGCAAACTGGATGGGCGGGGTATCCCGCAGCTATCCGTGGGGTTAACATGGTGCAGCTGAGAGGTGGCATGGGAACCCCCGAGGCCAATCGGCGGCTAGTATTCGGTGTCCTGCGGGAGGCAAAGAGCGGTTTGGGCCTAACCGGAGGCGTGCAGCGGCAGCCAATGCTCAGACCCATGCTGACGGCCCTTGTGTTAGGCATGAAGACCTGGCTAGCACGACTGGGAGAAGAACTGCACCACCCCCAGCACCAGCATTTAGGGCCTTTGGGCCAGGCGAGAGCTCTTTGGAGACGGCCATCTTCTACCGTTGTCTTTTACTTGGGATATATATAACAGCAGCCTACCGGGCACGAGGGGCAACTTCCAACCTCGAAGGTTTGCCATCGTCAGATTGACCTGGGCATTGATAGTTATTATTATCATTTACATCTACGAATCAGAAGCAATACGTACCAACGCCGTCCTTATAATACCAGCCCAAATTGCACGGCAACTGGGGTCCCCCATGGGATGATGATGATGATGATGATGTAACTGGCGTGGGACCCTGCAAGAAATACCCTGCTGAGGCTGATTCGTATCTCACAGACAAGCAAGGCCTGCGCGCAGCCCTCGCAAAAACCCTGAACGAGATATTCGAAGCCGCCAAGTAAAAGCAAATCCATAATCTGAACGTCTACCCCTCTGGTTTACATACATTTTTTCGACGTCGACACCCACGAATGCGACAAGTGGGCTTTGCCCACTCTACCTTGAGGTAAGTCTTCCCAAGTGTCTTCGCAAGGAGATAAAAGACAAAGTAACCCGCTTCCACACAATTCAAGCCGAGGTGACCGAGGCCTAACAATCAAAGCTATCCGCTAAGGACAACAATACAATGTCCGCTCCTCCTGAGATCGTTCCTGAAAATGGCAAGGCTAGGAGACTGCAGGGCCGAACAGAGGACGGGAGGCACCGTTGAGACATCGCTGGAGAGACCGGCCACCAAAAATTACATGGTTACTCGGCCTTGATAGCCTTCTATTTTCCCGGAGCAACTATTCTTCAAGAAGGATTGTTAGAATCCGGTTATCTCAATATGGTAGTCTTGCGTCTCAGCTGATGGCTGCCAATCTTTGCCGTATTATCGTCGACCTGGGTAAACTTACCACGGCATTCTTCCAAGCAATCCAATCTTTCAAAAAACCTCGTCATCCGATAACATCTTCAGAGCCAAGAAGATGAATATGTTACCGCCTGTGCCTGTCAGAAGCAGGCACGGGAATGTATATCTCCGATCTCCCTCGAAGAACGGCCAAAGCTCAGTCCATTGATTTTAAAAAAAAAAAATAGTCGAAGACCATCCCTATAGCCAAAGGGTTCAGAAGAATCGCTCGGTACAGCAGTATAAAAAGTCACGCTATCTTGGCTCGTCTCCCATTAACAAGAATAAGCATTAACTGGGAGATCCATCAGTCACCCACATAATTCGCAAGTCCGTATTTTGTGACTCTCCGCCTTATAGCATGCATAACCCTTAGCATCGTTCCACTCAATAACTTCGCCATCCTCGAACTCAACCTACATAAAACCAGGAAATTTCGCCCGTATATACCGTAATGCATGAAAACGGTTCAGCTCCGGGCTTGATAAACCTTGGATTTGGCAATAGGGAGTGGCGCTCGGCTCAGGCCTTTCGAGAACCACCTACACTGCCATGATAATATATTCCCCCCCCCCGCCTCACTCCGTCAGACCCGAAGATGTTTCTCCTCTCCTGGGAACACTCCCAGGCACCTCATATCGATCCAAGATCACAGGCAACTCAACAGCCCCCCCAGATGCACTCAGCTCGCTTGCTTTGGGTTCTATCTCACCGTCTCCTAGCATGGACTGGTGCTCCCGTCTTTCAAACTGTCTTTCAAATCCGGCCGCGGCCGCCGCCGTGGCACGGCGCTTCTTCCGCGACACGAAAACTGCGCCGAGAACCGTGCCGAGGAGGAGAACCGTTGCAAACACGGCGATGGCGGCTATTGCGGCGCTGGAGAGACCTGATGGCTCAGGGGAGGCCGCCACGGTCGGGGGATTTGAGGATCCGGACGCAGACGACCCGGATGTGAGAGACGGCACTGGGGCCGTCTCTCTTGATGGGCCTGAGGGTGAAGACATGGTGGATGCCGGGGGTTGGTCCGATGCTTTCCATGCTATCTGGATCATGGGGGCGAAGATATTAAGGCTGGGCACGGCGGCGTTAGGGATGGTGGCAAAGCTGAAGCCCTCAAAGCGGCCGCTGCTGCAGGTGACGGTGGTGAGGGTTATGGTGCGCACAACGGCGATGCATGTCTGGCCGTTTTGGTTATGGCAGTTAAAACCCTGCGGACAACATCCGACGGCCGTCTCGCCCGGTTGCATGAGGAATTGCATTACCCAGTCAACACGCGACGATCCAGCCGTGGCGGAACATGCCGATGTGAAGCCCGCCGGGCAGGAGATGCCCGGGGAGTAGAAGCCCCAGCCGTTGAGAGCTGAGCTGGGTCTCAGTGCTCCCTGTGTTGTTGGCGGCCAGCATGCTGTATCGTCCTGCGGGCCGGTCGGGCCGCACCTTTGGCCGTACAACACCACGTCGCATGTGCTGCAGATGCCGATGCCTACTGAGCATTGGGCTGGTAGTTGGAATGTTGCCGTTAGAGGGCCTAGAATGACGCGTGACTGTGAGGTGATGATGCTCATTGTAGTTCTCGTTCGCCCGCTCTTCGGGTGCTGGCTGTCAAACTGCTTTTTCTTCCCGAGGTCTCCCCCCCGCGCGTTCGTAGCAAGTCTGTTCTCGGTTTGGAAGGGGTGCCAGTGATGCCGTTTCCCAACCAATGCTGTCGACCGACCGCTTCAGATTAATTGAAACAAGCCGATTCGTAAATTAGTGATCATGTCCTCGTAAAATGTCGCAGAGAATGGACGAGAGGAGGTCCTCTGCAGCCTAGAACATACTCTCGGGGGATTATTTAAGTCGCAGGGGCCAAAATGGCCTTGGCGCTGGGCTGGGCGTTTCAGGATGGCGCACGGCTGCAGGTGTTCCACAGAATTTTGCGTCCGAAGGTCGTTACAAGTGGCGCGGCCCAACCCATGGAAAAGAGCGTAATAGTCTAAACGGATTTTATTGATGGGTCATCTTCTGGAGTAGCCTATCCAATAGCTTGGGGTATTTGTGGTGGCTCGTCATCGTTGTTTCATTCGGGATGTAGCCGCCGTGGACACTGCCAAGCGGCGGCTGTAGCTCGAAAAAGACAGGGGATGGCGAAAACCAAAGTTCGTCTTTGACAATGCAAGCTTGAGATAATAGTGGCAAGTTGTACCATGAAAATTGACTTAGCTCTCTCGCTAGCTTGAACCTGGATACTGTAGTTTATTCTCTTTCGTCTGAACTTGCGTGACGGCTCGTCAATCGCGGACCTTGTAAACTCCAGCCAATAGTGCGCCGCATATTTAGAACGAGTGTCAATTCTGTTAATTTGTATGGCCTGACTGGTCTCAGTGAGGTCCAGTACAGGTGGTTACAGGGGGTGAGTCCCCTGTAACAGTCGCAGCGGAAGGCTTTGGGGGTACAATAACTACCCGGAACGGGGTCAAAGGAAGCTAAGATCAGCAGACCAACCTGCTATAACAAGCAAAGATACAGGGGTCTATACCCTATAACAGGGTAACTACAATAGGCTTTGCACAAAGATCACGAAAGTCAAAAAGTTGCCCTAAAGCTATATATATAAACTATCTTACTTAAAGTAGAAAAAAGGAAAAGAATCAGATACCAGAAATACAAAAGGGGAGATGGTTCTTTATAGGGCCCTTAATAGGTATAGGTCAATCTTACAGGGGGTAAGGGCCCTAAAACACAAAAGGAAAGCTTATACTACAAAGGGAAAAGTACTTACGTTAACGCTAAAATCCAAAGGATTCCAGGGCAACAAATTAGCTATACTAACGTAACAGTAATAAGTCTACCCCTATAGGCTAAACCTATAGGTAGTAGGTCCTCGGAACTCCCCGTCGGTTCTAGTAGGTTCCAGTAAATCCAGGGGGCTTAATAGCCCCCCTAAACCACAATACTAACTCCCCGTAGTTATAATAACTATACTTTACCATAGTACAATTAGCAGTACTCCTAAGGTAGTAAATTAACTAAACTACAGCACCTAAGGGTACTGTAACTATAGGGCAACTAGGCTGTAATTTCAATACCCCCTTTACAACCCTAAGCCCTAGCACGCCTCTTAATTCGAAACAAACCCCCTCTGGAATCTATAAGGCCTAAAAAGGTTTAACAACTTAAGGAATTACTTATATTTAGCTAGGGTTAGGGCTTTTATCAACCTATTTACCGGTATCTCCCCTATAAGTACATACGTTACAGTAATATTACCTTCTATAACGCTCTCTTTTACCCCCTAATATTTTAAAAGGGTATACTTCGTACAATTATAATATTTCGGGTTATATACCGTATTTATAACGCCCTTATTATCTCCTATTAGTAAAATAAATCCCTATATAAGGCGCTTTAGTTCAGAAAATAGCCCCCAAAGCCAAATTACCTCTCTATTACCCTTTATAAACCCCGTAAACTCAACCTCTAAGGTTAAATAGGCTATTATAAATAACCTCTTTAACTTCCAACTAACTGGTCCTCCACCTACTGTAAATAGGTAACCGTAAATCGATTTTACAATAATCTTATACCCCGCGAAATCGCTATTAGTATACCCTACAGGGGTAAGATTAGTAAAAGTACCAAAACAAATACCCTAATTTGCGCTAGAAAATAAGTAGTTAAGAAGCTTCTTTACTACTTTAAAGTAAGTAATAATAGGCTATTATAACTAGTGGGAAAGCTACTATATTACAAACGCTATATCCGGCCTAATTTAAACCATAACGTATATAGTAGTACCAATAAGTTACTAAAATAGCCAGATCTCAGTAATACTTAGGGGCTTGGAAAAGGAATTAGGCCCTGTAAATCCTAAAGAAAAAGGGGTAACCGGTCCGTTATAGCTAAGTTTAAAATACTAAACAACCTATTTAATATAGGCTTTTTAATTAACCTATAAAAGGCGGCGTACCTTATCGCAGTAAATCTCGACCCCTAGGAAGTAGCGGGTAGGGCCTAGGTCCTCTATATCGTATACCTAGCCGAATTAAACCTATAGTACCTTAATCTTGGTTATAAAGGGCCCGACAAAGAGACAATCGTTAACGTAAGTAACTACTATAATCTTATAAACCGTACTGTAATAAGTGGCTACGTTACTAGTAAAAGGGCTATAATCTAATATTTTTAGTAGCTTCGCAACCTTTTATTACCAAAGGTATAAAACCTGTTTTAAATTGTAAAATCCCTTACCTAGTAATATAACTTAGTCTTTAAAGGGATCCCAACCGTACTGCTTTAAAAGGTCTAATACCTTAAAACTACTAAAACTAAACTCGTATAAGCCTTTAGGGACCTTAATATAAAACTCTATATCTAACTTATTATTTAAAAAGGCTCCTACAAAATCTACTTATTTAATTTCCCAATCCTTAATAGCAGCCAGTACCAGTACAATTCGCCAGGTTAACGGTATTATAGTAGCTGCAAAAGTCTCCCTGAAATCGACTTTAGGGGCCTATTGGAACCCCTTAATTACTAACTAGACCTTAAATTTAATAACCCTTCCCTAGGCATCTTTTTTAAATTTAATAACCAGTTTAGTAATAATAGGTAGTTTTTTAGCCTTAAATTGCTTAACGAAATAAAAGGTTTTAGTAATCAACAATTACTATATTTTCTTAAAATATACTATTAACTATTAATCCTTTAAAAGGTACCTTAAAATTTATTTAAAAAACTTAAGCTCCGAATCTTTAATAGGTTTAAGGGGGTTATAATAACTACTAGGCTTGGCTTATTTAGTAGCTTTATTAATAAGGTAATTAACTAGGTCCGCCGTAGTATTTATAGGCTCAACTTCTACTTGTTTAAATTCCTCTTGCTAGGTCTTAGTAACCTATAGGATTGGGACTTTTACTATAATAGGCCTAAGTTTATCTCCTATAGGAGACTTGAAGGGCTTAGAAGTCGCTGCGGGTAACTAAACCAATTTGCGTAATAATACTACCAATAGGGCAAACTTAGTAGGCGCCTTGGGGGGAAAGCTATTGTAATCAGGGTGCTGGTCCTCCGTATCTTCAGTAGCATCCGGGAGGTCCAAAGTGTTAGTTGGGCCCCGGGGCCCCTATAGGTAAGTAGAAGGATTCTCGTATAATTTAATAAAGCTAGTTTAAATAACCTTTTATTAACCAAGCCAAACCAAATAGGTCTAGGTACCTAATATAATTAGTAACCTGCCTTAAACGCCCCTAAAAGCAAATTTTTAAAACTGGATACGTTTCTTAAAGGGGACTAATACCATATAATTAGCGCTTATAACCCTATAATTGGAAAGGTCCGGGATATAAGGGGCCTATAAGGGCACTAACTTATTAAGGAAAAGTTAGTATAGGGTAAGCTCCTTAGTAATATTTACTATTTTATTAACCAACTTAACTATAAGGCCTATAACGTGCGTGATAAGCGAGCGGATCATCTAAGCGAGTGGATCAATTTCCATCACCCTACCACAACTATCCTCAACTACACAACCACAATACTAGGAAACTTCTATAATTGAATCAGAAACAGATGAATCAGACGATTCTGCAGCTTCCTTGCACGTGCGTGCATTATGGCCAGGCTTGCCGCATACACCACAACACTGAATCTTCGTACGAGACCCCCCTGCACCACCACCATTTCGACGTCCTTCCTGAGCCAGCTGCTCACCCACAGCCTTCTGATCCAGTAGATCCTGTGCCTCTTGTATAGTAAGTGATCCTCCAAGCTGTATACGTGTTTTTTTAACTCTCCGTCGCTTACTAAGGCCCTTATTGGCCTTGCGTAGTGCCGAGACCTCTGTACGGAGAAGAGCCACCTCGTGTATAACCGCTATTGTACCTTTAGCCAATTGGTTTATAGTAGTTAATATAGGTGTTGGAGAGCTGCCTTGATGGTTGGAAATTCGATTTTTGATAAGCGTTGATTGTGAGGTAGCCTCTTGAGGGTTGTGTGGCGTTTGGGAAACCCAAGGTAGTACTGTGGTTGGGCTTAAGGCTGGGGGTGTTGGAGTTTGAATGGATATATCCAGTTTGGATATTACCCTTTCTGGGTCGTACGGTATAAGGCCAGCTCCGGTAAACCCCCCCTGGATGTTATTTTTTGTAATTGAAGCAAAAAACGCCTTTTTAAACGTATAGAGAAATTCCAACTTACTAATATGTGTGATATTCATCCGTATTAACTGCTTAATTTGGCGGCTATACGCCTTTTTTAACGGTAAAAAATAACTAATATCCAATAGTTAAAGTAGGTACGAGGAGTAAGGAGGTATACAAAGCGTAATAATGTTATGCTCCTTATAATAGTTTTCGAATTCCTTAAAGTGGTGGCTATTGTGGCCGTCAAGAATTAGTAGCCGGTGTATGCCCTTTGTACGAGATGTTATATAGAAATCGAAATGCCGAATCCAATTTATGCCTTTCTTATTGGTAGTCCAGCTATTATCGGTTGTTGCAATGCGCCAAGCAGCTGGGAGGTTGTACTTTTGATACTAGTTGGCAAGGTAATATCGCCTAGCTAGGATGATGAATGGCGGGATAGCCTAACCTAAAGTATTTACCCCTTGGATAACTGTTGCCCATTTTCGATTGCCGGGCTGGGCCTGTTTAGCCCTGCTGCTGCGGCCGTTTAAGGTAGTAACTACTATAGTAGCGATAATAATGCCTATTATAAAGCCAGTTTCGTTAAAATTGTACGAATCGTTATTAAGGATGCCGTATTTAACCTTAACGTTATGTACAAGGGTAAACTACTTGCGAATAATCTTCGGATCTTCGTATTTGGCCCTCTGGTAGTTGTATTTACGCGTAAAACGCGTCCGAAGTTCCGGTTGGCGCTTAATAAAGTTGTGAGCCTATTGTACGCTAACAGGGGGCGCGTTGCGTTTGCGTAGTAATCGGTTGGCTATATCTTTTACGTACGAGAGCCGGGGATGAAATGCGCGTGCGTATAGTTTAAGTATATATTGAATAATCGTTTTTTCTTCCAAATCCGTGAGTTTGCGCGAATTGGCTGGAGTATCGCATCGTGAAGGCGTACCAGAATGTCGGCGGTGAAGGGTAGTATAAGGTACTGTATAGATTTTGGATGCAGCTTGAAGACTTAGTTTAGAGTCATTTTTACAAGCCTCAAGGGCAATAACCAATTTGGCTTCCATTGAAGGCAAAGACATGTTGTGTGGTAGAAGAAAAGTAGAGTTGCAGATAGAAGGTTGCGTTGTGTGAGAAATTTGATCCACTCGCTTAGATGATCCGCTCGCTTATCACGCACGTTAACGTATCCCTATAGGGAAGATAAAAGCTTTAAAGCAATTATTACAACCCTAAAGCGTTTTAAAACCACCCGTATAGTATATTTAACCAAGCTATTTTAATTATATACGTAGGGGCTAGACTCCGAGAAAATAATATCCTTTTTACGTAAGTAAGGCCTAAACCTACTAATTTCTTTACCTCTATCGTAATATAAGTATACTAGGTACCGTTTAAAGGTATTATTAATCTCCTTTATAGCAACCTTTACTTTTATAATAACCTTATCTTTAAACTTTAAAAGCCTAATAATTTTAAAACGGGTTTTCCGGTCTACTAAAATAAACCTATAAGGTTTATTATTTAGGGGTATAGGGCGGATTACGAATATATCCCCCTCTATTTACCCTAACGCGTTAGAAGGGTTAATAATAACCTTAAAAAAGGGTTGGTATAGTAATTTAGCAATATTATAGCTTTTACAGGCTATATATTCAAGTATATACCGCTAAAATCGGGTATCCCTTTAGTAACTAAAGCGGTTTTCCTTAAAAGGTCCAGCCCTATATAGCCTAAATAAACGTACCAAAGTCTAACCGCCTTAATTATTACTACTAAAGGACCCCTTTGGGCCTTATTATAATATACTAAAAAAGAGGTTACCCCCTCTATAGTAGGTAGTATTATAACAGGGGCTTTAAGTTAATCTCCGGATAGGTAGTAGTACCAAATACTTTTATAATCTTATTAAATATAATTAGTTTTAGGGGGTTGTAACCCCCGTAACTAAATATAAAAACCTGAACCTTTAAAATCCAATAGGGTAATAAGCTTCCTAAAGGTATTATAAAGCTTGTTTTTAATAAGTATACCCCCTAAATTATAAAGGCGGTAGCTACTAACGATATTAATAGGAAAGGTTGGAATATAAAGGCACTCCTTTAATATAATAGTATTATACTAAGGCCTACCCCTAATAATACTAGTATAAGGCTTAAGTTTAACTATCCCAATACCCTAAGGCTATACTAGGCTACCTCTAGTACGTACTATAGCCAATTTTCCAATACGTAACTTTGCAAATAAGGCCTTATTAATACAAATATATACTATAAAATCGGTATTAAAAAGCTACTATTTAGTAAAACTACCCCCTATAAAAAGGTTAACCGTAGGGGGCTTAAAGGGGTTACTAATAAGGGGTTCAGGGTCTATCAGGGTATCCAGTTTACTAAAAGTATCATTAAAGTCGGTAAATTCAGCGCTAAGTATAATATCTTAATTAAAGTTGTAGTAAATAGGGAAGGCCTCCTCTATAATAACTGGCTCCCCCTAACTGCTAAAAATAGTACTAATCTCATAGGTTTTATCAATACCTTTAGGGGTATTTTCTGTACTAAAAGCATTACTATTATATACCCTCCTATTACTGGAACTACCCTATTTCTTTAAATTCCTAATTTCCCTAAGCCTAAAGTTACCTTGCGAGGCTCCTAACTTACCTTATTATTAACCTTTACCTCCTCTGGAACCTTATTTAAACTCCCTAAACCTTTTCCAATTAGCTTATAATATAACTAAAATACGTACTAAAAAGGTACCAGGGTTCCGGGTTTTAATAAGTAAATCCTTCTGAAAATATAGGAGGGTAAAGGTACTAAATAACCTCCAGAACCCAATATTAACGTTTATAATCCACTGATCTTATCGCAGTAATACCCTAAAACGCTTAGCCTATTATAGGAACTGGGGTTCTAAAACGTTAAAATAGTAATTAACTTAATCTTATTCCGTAATTACAACTCCCTAAGTACTAAAATAGCCTACTAAAGTATTAAAAATAACGTTAAAATCTACTATAATAATACTACCATTAAAGGTTAGGAAATAATATTAGTAGTAAAATTCATTACGGAAATTAGCCTAGGTTAAAGCGTACTATTAGCGAAGCCGATTAAAGGTAAATTTAGGATCCTCCTCGTAAGCTATAGTAATAAGGGAGCCTTCCTTTAGTATATTCCGAAAAGTCAATAGGAAGGCGGCTTTCTAAGGGTTACTAAGGCACTTTATAACCACCTATAGGTTGTAAAAGAAATCAGGGATCTAAAGAGCCCTAAACTAAACCAATAAAGCCTAAAACCACTACTAATAATTCTTAAATCCTAATAAACGTTATTTTTCGGGCAAGAAAAGAGACTATTTAACCAATTCTTTAACTATAAAGGTACTAAACTCATCCCTAACGGCTAAAATTACTAAAGGATAAGTAATCTCAGTAGTTCCAGTAATCCTAAAAGCCCCAATAATCGCCATTAGGTTACTACCCCCCCTTTGGGAGGCACCGGAAATACTTATATTTAATATATTCCGGGCCTATTACTATTATTCCAATACTACCAGCAACCTATTAAAGCGCTAAATAAGCTTTAAAATTTATTATACCAGGCCTTAAATAAGTAGGACTTCTTTAAGCTACTAGCCTTAGCCTATAAAAGCCATATCTAGGTTGTTATTAGCTATTATATTGTACCTAATTTCCAATCGGAATTCTAATTACGCAATGGAACTACCTCTCCCGTATATACTACTATAACTAGGTTAGTAGGTTCTTAAGGGAACCGGGGGATTGCAAATAAGTAACTGGAAATATACTATACGTTAGGGTTAACCTACTATATAGGTTACATACTTACTATATAAATAGTATATTTAGTAATAACAACTACTATAAGGGGTCGAATTTCAGTAAGCGTAAATATTCTTCAGGGGGTGGTTTTCCTAAATACGTTCGGAATTAAAAGGTAGTAATTGCGCGCGGAAGGCTAAAATATAATAATATATAATAGCAATACTATTTACAATAATTCAGGGGGTAATACTCCTATTAGTAATGGAAATTAAAAGGTATTATTCCCCTAGAGGATTAAGGTATAGTAATCTTATAGGGACCTAACCTACTAATTACGGTAGGTAATACTAGTAGCGTAAATAAAGGGTTGGTAATTAATACGAAGATTACAGTACCACTTACGGGGGCAACTCTAACCGGCGTAAGGGCTTTTTAAAAGGGTTAGTAACCAATACAAGGGTCACAATACCACTTACAGGGGCAACTATAGCCGGCGTAAGGGCTTTTCAAAAGGGTTAGTAGCTATATTAAGGGCAACTTTAGCTAGCGTATAAGCTTTTCCGGAAGGTAGATAATATAGCCTGCGAAGGGCGTAAAAGCGCTATAAAGGTGGTTACCAATTATAAGTAACGAGGCGAGGTCGGTTAAGGGTTGTAAAGTCCGGGCTTATAACCTATTAATTTATATAACCTAACTAATCTTAGTAAAGTCTAGTATAGGAGGTTACAAGGGGTAAGTCCCCTATAACAGTCGTAACGGAAGGCTTTAGGGGTATAATAACTACTCGGGACGGGGTTAAAAAAAGCTAAAATCAGCAGACCAACCTACTATAATAAGCAAAAATACAAAGGTCTATACCTTGTAACAGGGTAATTATAGTAAGCTTTACATAAAGATTACAAAGGTCAAAAGGTTACCCTAAGGCTATATATAAACTATCTTACTTAAAGTAGAAGAAAGGAAAAGAATCAGACACCAGAAATACAGGAGGGGAGATAGTTCTTTATAGGGCCCTTAGTAGGTATAGGTCAACCTTACAAGGGGTGAGGGCCCTAAAATACAAAAGGAAAGCTTATACTACAGAGGGAAAAGTACTTACGTTGGCGCTGGAATCCAAAGGATTCCAGGGCAACAAGTTGGCTATACTGACGTAACAGTAGTAGGTCCTCGGAACTCCCCGTCGGTTCTAATAGGTTCCAGTAGGTCCAGGGGGCTTGGCAGCCCCCCTAAACTACAACACCAACTCCCCGTGGTTGTGGTGACTGCACTTTGCCATAGTGCAGTTGGCAGCACTCCCAGGGCAGTAGATCAACTAGACTACAGCACCCAAGGGTGCTGTAGCTACAGGGCAACTGGGCTGTAATTTCAACAAATTCACTATGATCTGTGAGCCCCTCGCGATGCGCATCGCATTTCTTCGTCTTCGCACTTCTTCCTGACTTTCACAAGGCCGCTAATAAGATTAGTAAGGGTTTATTTATTAATTATATATATTTTTAAAGCTATTTACTACTACGTTCGCATTAGAAAAGCTTGTAAAAAAGATAGATATAAAACTATTAGGGAGCGTGACCCTTAAACCAGACGACTACATTCTAGACGCCTTTTTTACTAAAACTTACGCTTTTCAAATCTCATTAATTCTGCAACCACAAGTTGCAAAGTTTTCTCAAAATTATATAAATTGTAAAATTGATGGGAAAATATAGAAAAGTTTTTCCTAGTCGTTAGACTTAATGTAGCTAGAAGAATAAAATTTTAAAAAAGTAAGAAATTAAAGAGTTTTAAAATAGTAATAGTTATTATATAAGAATAACTTTGTCATGGCACCAAAGGACACAATGCGTAAACACCATAAAAAGTAGAACGTTATGCAGTCAGGGCACTGCATCGTAGTCCTTTCACATCTAGCTGTAGCTACAAGCAGGCAGCATCACTGTACTATGACAAACTTAATACAAACATTATATAAAATTATTTATAGTATTTAAGGGTATATATATGTTGATTTGTGTGGCCTGACTGGTCTCAGTGAGGTCCAGTACAGGAGGTTACAGGGGGTGAGTCCCCTGTAACGGGCGCAGCGGAAGGCTTTGAGGGTACGATGACTGCCCGGGACGGGGTCAAAGGAAGC
>Ga0247765_1000462_pt1 | contig 31903 bp, 26 predicted proteins | sample UWRJL106311C6_FD_179949 | JGI IMG/M metagenome (GOLD analysis project Ga0247765, IMG submission 179949) | Plant litter microbial communities from Arlington Agricultural Research Station in Wisconsin, United States - UWRJ-L106-311C-6 | ecosystem: Environmental > Terrestrial > Plant litter >...
AAAATTAAAAAAAAAAAAAAAAAAAAACCTCAAGTAGGAATCAAACCTATAACTTTCTATTAGCAAAACTACTCCTCCGCCCGAAAGCAGATAAGTAATTATATGTAACTCTGAAACATATTACCACTATACTATAAAGGTTTCTAGAATTATTAGAAATACAATAGCTAAATATCAACTATAAGGTTCACATTCAACCCCCTTTAAAAAAATAAAAACTTAAATCTAAGGGGGTATATCAAAAGAAAAGGGGTCCCAACTACATTATCAACAAAATAGAGATTCAACCCCTAGGTCGAACCCAGGCACAATAATCAGCTTACGTAAGGATGCCTGGCACAGCCAGCAATTCAACCACCAAGCCACCAAGGAAGTATAAGCTAGTAGCCAGGTGGATCATACAAAGAGGTCTATAAAAGGAGGGCTTCTGGCACTGCCAGAAAGCCCACCAATAATAAGACAACAGAACCAATACATAAAAACACTGGATTCAAGGTGCCGTGCTTCTGACAGGGATTTGTTGTTCCAGCACGCTCACCAAACTAAACCAGGCAAACGGCGGCCTATATTTGCCTGGATTTGTAGAATAAAAAGTTGCGTGTTTGAGTTAATCCAGTAGAGAAAAAAGGTTTGTTTGCCGGGTTTGCGCCAAATATCAACTCAACTATTAGTAATAATTGTTAACAAGTATAGGAGTTTCTTAGGCCTCCTTTTGCACAAGCCATTTTATCGATAAGCCTTTATTGATAAGAAGCTCTGACCACCTTTGGTCAGCTGATGGCCAGAGATGGTGTTAACTCAGCACGGACCGGCCTTATCGATAAGAAGCTCTGACTACCCTTAGGTCAGGTGATAACCAGAGATAATACTGCCTAAGGTCAAGACCAATACCCTATATAGGACCTACCCTTACCATATTAGTCAAATATTGCAAAATCAAGGCAAACAAACGCAAATAAAAAAAAGATGGATTTGCCTAGAGTTTGACTCTTTTTTTGCGAATTTGCCTGACCGTTTGCTGGGTTTGCCGGGTTTATCGTGGCGTTCGTTTGGTTTGGTGAGCGCGCTGTGTTGTTCTCATGGGGCAACGAAAATCATCTTGAGCAGCCTCCATCGCACATCCTAACTTGCTCCCCCGCCGGCTTTACAGCCCCTCCCCATCAGGACCACAAAACCATCCACTCTTCATCAAGCCCTTCAACGCCGGGGATTTGACCTTTTAATCTAATACTATGTCCACCTCGGACACACCTTCGAGTTCCAGGGCCTGGCCAGACATGATGCCATGAACATAGGCATCGCCTATTAACAAACAGCCATGCGCCCCTCCTTCACCCCTGAGAAGAAACGGGACGCTTTGTCCTCTAAAGACGCAGATCCTGTCATCTGCTTTCGCGGCGACAGGCACAAGAGCCATGAACCCCCGCTTCGTAATGGAAAACTTGAGTCCGTCACAGTCCCGAACGGTCTGGATATAGCGCCACATCTTATTGGTCTCGCGCTCAAGATCAACCTTACGAAGCTCCCCGAACGACATGCTCATGAATTCCTGGTACGCCTCCAACGGATCGCTGATCAGAGAGTTATCCGTGTCCCTTGGATCGGTGTGGACCAGAAGGCTGGCGAATGCTTGGTCCACGTCGGGATATACCGCTGCGCATGATGCGCGGTACCATTCCGATGCCCACCACTGAGCCCGCTTGAAGCCTTGCCGGTCATAATAACTCGCCACCCGGACGGGATCTAAGGTTATAATGGCAGCGTCCTGCACCACCATCAACTCGTCGACCAGAAAACCCCCAAGCACCAGACATCCGTCGCGAAGGAGACAAGGGCGAGGGTCGAGGCGTCCAGACGCACGATACGGTTTCTTCTGGCGCATAGAGAACTGTTTCGGCCCGTTTCGCCATTCCTTGAACGTCCAGTCCGGAACCCAGGACGGAAGATCTCCGCGGCTTCCGCGCCGCCTCTGTAGCCCAGCCTGGTCTATCAGTTCTAGAGCCCTGCCCTTCTCGACCTGTGCGACGGCATATTGAATGAAGACCTTGTGGGCCGGCAAGGAGTAGTCGTTGAAGTTTTTCTTCTCGTCCTCCGGAAAGAGCGACAAAAGCGCAAAGATCTTGTCCTTGGCCTTGGTGGCGTGGAGATTCCTCGTTAATTCCATGAAGAGCAGAGAGTCGAGGCTGCCGCTCTCGAACTTGAACCGTATCCGCTCGAGGCACTCAAAGTTGTAGGCTCCCTGTCTCAGCTGCTTCTGCGTTGACAGGGAAATTCCATAGCGAATAAACGGGACGGCACGGAGCCTGGGAACGAGGAGGCAAAAGGACAACTCCAGCTCGGTCCACAAAAAGACGCAAGGTCCCAGCATTCCCATTACCCGCCGCCCAAGAATGAACTCCTGCGCAATCCATGTGCGAGTAAACCAGGGCCTGAGAAATGTCGTCCAATAATGCACGTATGAAATGTCGTCCACCGAAGGGAGACTGGGGTGGGCTTCTGGTCCTTGTTCCGCGGCGACCGCGGCCATGGTCATGAGGCTGTACGCGGAGTACCATTCGGGATGCGCGTCCCCGAGGTCGACGTAAACGGCTTCGGCTCCGCTGTAGATCTCATGCATCATGAGCAACTGCTCGGTCTTCTCGTCTATGTCGTCCTGGTTGATGCAAATGGCGTCGGCCCAGATGTACTCCTCCCTGCCGTGGAGGGGACTGCTGTCGGACGCGGCCCGAAATCTCTTCAGTGCGGCATGTAGAGACCTCCGAGCCATAAACACCTTGCCATCTGGAATCAGGAGGATCTTGTGGTCATTGCTCCCGTTTCCCCAGCAGTAGGACAAGGCTGCGTATTTGGGCGCGTGGTCTATCGGGCAGACGATAACCTCGCATACCACTGGGTCCGCCCGAAACACGGCGCTTGCAACCTTTAACAGCCGAATCGTTCTCGGCTCGAGTCTTGTATAGCGATAGATTCCAAGAGTGTCCCCGAGCGTGTTCGGCCGCGTGCGACCATTCGTCACTGCGGGGTGCGGCTCCCCCTTTTCGACTATGCTGTCGGATGGTCCGGAGAGAACGGGCCGCGCAAAGGTGTCCGGACACTCAGGCAAGCTTCCATCGCAACCCTCGTGTGTCGGGCACATGTTAGCCACGGCGGCTCGGGATTGTGAGTGCATATTTAAAACACTTCCCTTCGGATTGTCTCGTGAGTCCTGCTTTGTTGTGGTGTTACCGGATGGCCGAACGATGATCCGTTGTGGTCCCAAAATTATGTTGCGGACCGCCATCGCGCCAATACCCAACCGCTTGACTTCTTGCGGTTGCTGACTTGACAGAATGGTTTGATGATCTGCCGAAATGCTGTGATGCGAGGATGCGTTGTGGGGCTGGGAAGCGCCGTCCTCGTTGTCGAGGGAATCTGCAGTCTGCGGCTGTTTTGAGTTGCTGCATACTATGTCGAGAGTCTCTTTAACCTCTACTGAGGGGCACACGTCTGAACTTGCTGCGCTTGGTGACCGCTGGGCTGCTGAATCGGTGCGTCGCAGTAGCGGGACGCGTGCCGAGATTGATACGTTGTCAAGCGCGGCTTCCATGTCCTCGATAATAGAGGCGTCTCCGTTTGAGTCTGCCATGCTGGTTGGCGGCCGAGTTACTGCGTGCGGGGTGTGTTCAGACCGAGGGCCCTTGCCATTCGTAACTACCATTTTTACGGTGGTTGCGGTAGCTGAAGGTACTTCTTACAACGAGGAGTTTTCGAAAGAAGGGATCCAAGGAAGGGGTGATTGCCTACCTTTGTGAAATGCCGCACACCTTAGAGGTAAATAGCGGGACCTCACTCATCATGTCTCAACTGAGCGATCGACTTCACTGGTAGGATCTACCTTACCGAGTTTGGAATGACCTTTTTGGACCTAGACCTTATCAGGTTAGCATGTGAAGCTAGCTGCAGGTAAGTGGGCGCCTAGAGTCTGCTGCTGCCGAGTGAGCACGCAGCCTTCTCTCGACTCCTGCGGAGAGTGGCGAAGCTTTTGTTCTTCTTGAGCGAATGGGGAGGCGCAACCGCTCAAAAAATGCAAGCCGCTTTATGCAAGCGAAGGAAGAACCGCCAGTGCCGGTCGCTCAAAATGCGAAGTTTGAGCTCACAATTGTGATGTCAAACGCCGGCGGTCGATGCGAAGTTGGATGGGTACTACAAGTTGACGGGGAAAATGCCGCAACTGCGAATATTGCAGTTGAAACTCCCAATGAGAGTTCCTGCGTCTAATAATGGCTCTCGGGCCTGGCTAGCTGCAGCGCTACTTCCACGGCAGACCCCCAAGTCCTGAGGTCACCTGAGCCTTCCCCAACATGGCAACCTCTCGGCTTTTTCGTCCGGCGGGCTACGATCAGGCAGCTCAGCTCATCATATTTATTATGATTAACATCATTAATAGGTTGGAAATATTTTACAACTCTCAGCAGTACAGCCAGATTGATTATATCATTAGAAAAAACCAAACCTTAATACAGTATCCAGACTACCAGGCATTCTTGTTGGCTAGAAGCCAGTGTGTGGTGCCAAGCCACTAATTTACTAGTGTGACAGCTATGTGGAGCCTGATAACGTGTGTGTGTTCTAGTAGACGGTAGTGGCGCAGAGGACGTGGCATAGCTTTGCGCCGCAGTTTAAGGTAGGGAGCGAGGCTGAGTTTACCGTCATTGGGGAGATGGTGATGCCGGGGAGATGGTGATGTCGCGGAGATAGGTGGGCACGGCTGTGGTGCTACCGCTTGTGGTTTTGCATAAGTTGACTGTGGTAGAGTGGTGCTGGTAGGTTTTTGATAGGAGGGAGGAATGTGGTGATGGTGGGCTATCTGTGGGAGCGCTTTGGCCACGGGAGGGGATCTGACGGGCTTTGCCAGAGGGGTGTCAGGGGCGCTACATAAACAGGTTGTGGGGTATTTAAAGATGGGAAATAAGGCGGAGGGGAGGATTAAGTTGGTAAAAGGGGTGGATAGGGGCTGTCGCTTGAGGAGGAAGCTTGTAGGTAACGAATGAATGATTGGCTATGAATTAGCTGCTAAGAATAATTCGCCTCTCATTTTGAATTCTTAGGCATCTTTGGGCCATTGCAGGGTATAAACTTTGGTACCATTCGTACTAGACCCAAGCATCGTGACGACATCCGTCAGCCCTCACCGTTTGCGAGCAAGAGGGGGACACCAGACGTTGCTTTGCTGGGCGGTGGCCTACCTACAGACTCGATACTGGCAGGCTCTTGATTCGTATGAACACAAAAAGCCAGTAAATAGCCAAAACAAAAATTGGTGCAAATATGATAAGGTAGGAAGGTATGCTATATATCGTGTAAGATACCTGGCCTGCGCCCATAAGAGGGAGGAGGGCAAAGCCAATCACCCAACAAACCGTCTCCCATCTTTCTCTTGAAATAGCGGGAAAAACCAAGCGGTTGTGTGGCATTGCTGGAGTAAGGCTGACGTAGACAACTGTGAGACAGTTGAAGGGGTGATTAAGAAAAATTGAAGTTGAGGTAATCGATATGAAGGTGCTGAGTTTGAGCCCATCGTTGCTTATTGATCTGAGGAAGAAGAAGAGGAATGTGATGGAAAAAATTTGAGCAAAAGCGAGTAAAAATGCTGGGGACATGTATCTTCTATCCTGGAACATTGCTCCAAGGGCGGCTTCAAGATTTGACGAGTCGTACTTTGCTGTTGGCTTTGGCGGGCTAAGTGGTGCCTCTAGCAGTATCTGATCTCTGTTTCGAATACCCAAAAAGGGCTCTTGGCTCAGGATAATGGCTTGAACTGATCTGTTGCTGTGCTCGTGTAGAAGCTCGCTGCTCCTCACGTGGCAGCTGGGCGGATATGACAACCGCTCCAGCGCGATCTCCGGGGTCTGCTGTGAGGAGCTAGAGACGAGCCCTTCTTGGGCACGGGGAGTCAATACTTTGTCATGGGTCAGAACTTTACATCTACTCTTGGAGCTGAATTGTTGGTGTAGGACTAAAAACTTTACCTTGCGTACCACCCTGATCTCCTGGCATACCGTGTGGGTGGCGGGTGACCTCATGGGAATTTGTTGACTTCTTACACTTCTTCGAAGACAATAAAGCCTGTGCCATCATGGTGATCGGTCCGAGCAGAAGGAATACCGGGAGTATCTGACCGAACCCCCACTTGTAATCTTCGACATTGGCTGATATCACCAGCCAATAGACCTGCAGATGGTTAATTTGTTAGGAAGACATATCTCCCTGTATAGTAGGAGCGGAACGTACATCAGAAATCTCAGATGTGAGAAGGTCTGTATACAGTGCGCTGACGAGCCAGACTGACACCAAAAACTGTATTTTCAACCACTCCCCGAAGAGTCTTTTTTTCGGTTCAATCCCTTCAGCCTCGTAAGCTTTTGCCTTTTTGGTCAGTCATGTCGTGAACTTTCGGCTAATGCCCCGGCGAAAACATTCCCGGAACGTTTCGGACCAAATCTTCACCAGCTTGATTGATCGAGTAATATATCCAAAGAATAATAAACAACTGGATATGATTGCCGATTCCAGCGCCGCTGAATGTTCAAATGCTGTAGGGTCTATGTCCCAGCCGTGTCTTGGACCATTTATTTCATAAAGTGCTAGCCCGACCGATGGTTGGAAGAAGCAGCGGGCATTCGATGACGGGTAAGCTGCCGCGGGCTCCCAGCTGGCCCAGTTGAAGAAGGCGGTCGGCACAATGGCCGGGAAGATGGCCAGCCATAGCGCCATCATGAAGAATAGTCGGATGTTTCGCTCACGCTGGTGGTGATGCAGATAGCCTCTCAAGACAGTGAGACACGCGACATGGGTCAAGTTGGAGAGCCATGCCAGATAGACCACCAGCTGCCAGTGATATGCCGAAATATAGCAGGAAAGCCTGATATATCCGCTGAGCAGAATGCCGAGACCAGTAAGGATTTGGATGTCGCACATGCTTAGTATCAGCTGTGAAGGGAGTGCCGTCAGTCAAGTACTTCCCATTCATGTACGATTCTTCCTCAAGGCGCCACTAACCGATCTAAAGGTCGTTTCCCATTCAGACCTCTGAGAAACCTGACGGCATAACCAGAGATACACCCGCCGCGATGCTCTGCCCTCCCGTAGCGCATAGTCGACGGTGCGTCCAGCCAATCGAACGTAGTTGATCACAAACTCGTCGACGCTGTTTGGCGTGAAGCGGGCGTCTGTAGTAGCTTGCAAATCACCGACATACTGTGCGGGAGCCCAGTAGGGACTTTTCTGAGGGTCGAAAACGATGAGATAGTGCAAGATCACCAGGAGAACGGCAAACTATGCAGTCCCAATGAAGCCGATAAGAACCTGTCAAGAATCTTCAGCGCCTGCAGGGCTTCTGCTAGAACTCGCGTATCCGTTCGTGTCCACTTACGCCAGTGCCCCCTATATCGGGGTTTGGCTGTAGCTCGCCCTCTCTTTCAAAACAGTCGAGTGAGCATTCGTCAGACATGATTTTCCGCCAACGTTTAGCGGCGTGAAATGGTTGTTGGAGGAGGATGGAAGGGTGGACAACGAGAAGATGTTGCGGGGTAGTTGATTGTTTTGGGGTGCGCTAAGCCCAACGAGGGAAGACAGTGATCGGTACCATAACGAATGAGCAAGACTTTCCTCTTTCCCTCCCAGCTTCATGGAAACAAAGAGAAGCAAAACGAAACCAAGCAAATTAATAGGAGCCTTAAGACTTAAGAGGGTTAAAAATAAATTAATACATGTCAGAATGAAGGGGGTTCAGGGGCCCCGGGCATCTAGTCAGCGGAGCTGACTGGATGCCTGGCACTGCCAGAACGCCAGTGAGCCTGAGCTACCACAGTGACGAAGGCCGAATCCTGTGAATAGGTCTATAAGAGAAAGGGTTCTGGCTGCAAGCCAGAATCACGACAGGAAATTAAATCAAGCACTTGCAACCGATTATTTTCCCTCAGTTTCCAGTGTGCAACGCTTCTGACAATAGATATTACGATAAGCTGTGTGGCTTAGGCTAGATGCAGGGCAGTAACAATGCAGCTGATCGACCGTATAATATTTTACTTTTGGTAGTGTACTGGTGTAGCCTGTTTTTCTCGTCACGTAATACACGACTAATTATTCTTTAATAGAGGTGTTTTTCAAAAGTTCTGCGCAATGCTAAGCCAGCTACAGCCTATTTATTTTGTCTAACTCTAACTTTTTTAATTATCACTATACTTATGACTTTATTTTTAGTTATTACTTACTGTAAATACTTTTTTATTCTCTTGGCTCTAATTTTAGAAATACTTCTATATAAGGTCTAAGTGTTTAGAAAATCTTAGTATTTAAAAAAAAAATTTTATGATTTCAGATATTTAAACTTTCTTTATATAGGCTATCAGGCCTTTAAATATAGATAATATAATGCGTTGTTACAGTCTTCGTATTAATATAAGTTAACGTGCATGATAAGCGAGTGCACCAGACAAGCGAGTGCACTACTTTCCACTACCCCACTATAACTATCTTCAATTACATAACCACAGTACTAGGAAATAATAATAACTAAATTAGAAATAGATAAATTAGACGATTCTGCAGCCTCTTTGCACGTACGTACATTATAGCCAGGCTTGCCGCATACGCCATAGTACTGAATCTTCGTACGAAACCTCCCTACACCACCACTATTTTATCGTATTTCCTGGGCTACCTACTCACCTACAGCTTTTTAATCCAGTAAATCCTGTACCTTTTGTATAATAAGTGACCCTCTAAGTTATATACGTGTTTTTTTAGCTCTCCGTTGCTTATTAAGCCTCTTATTAGCCTTTCGTAGTACGGAGATCTCCATACGTAGGAAAGCCACCTCGTATATTACAGCTATTATATCTTTAGCCAATTAATTTACAATAATTAGTATTAAAGTTAAAGAGTTGCCCTAATGGTTGGAAATTCGAGTTTTTATAAGTATTGATTGTAAGGTGGCCTTTTAAGGGTTGTGTAGCGTTTAGGAAACTTAAGGTAGTACTAAACCTAAGTTTAAGGCTGGGGTAATTAGAGTTTAAATACGTATATTTAGTTTAAATATTACCCTTTTTGAGTTGTACGGTATAAGACCAGTTCTGGTAAACCCCCCCTGGATATTTTTTTTTGTAATTAAAGTAAAAAACGCCATTTTAAACGTATAAAGAAATTCTAACTTGCTAATATATGTAATGTTTATTTATATTAATTGCTTAATTTAGTAATTATACGTCTTCTTTAACGGCCCAAAATAACTAATATCCAATGGCTAAAGTAGGTGAGAAGAGTGCGGAGATATATAGAGTATAATAATATTATGCTCCTGGTAGTAGGTTTCGAATTCTTTGAAATAGTAGCTATTATAGCTATTAAAAATAAGCAGTTGATATTTACCCTTCGTATGAGATACTATATAGAAATTAAAGTACTAAATCCAATTTACACCTTTCTTATTAGTAATCTAATTATTATTAATTATTATAATACGTTAATTAGCCGGAAAGTTATACTTTTAATACTAATTAGCGAGGTGATATTACCCGGCCAAGATAATAAATAGCGGGATAGCCTAGCCCAAGGCGCTTATTCCTTAAATAATTATAGCCTACTTTTAATTGCTAGGTTGGACTTATTTAGCCTTATTATAGCTATCTAAGGTAGTAATTACTATGGTAACGATAATAAAACTTATTATAAAGCCAGTTTTGTTGAAGTTATATATATCGTTATTAAAAATCCTATATTTAACCTTTATATTATATATAAGCGTAAATTACTCGCTAATAACTTTTGGATCTTCGTATTTGGCCCTTTAGTAGTTGTATTTACGTATAAAACGCGTCCGAAGTTCTAGTTGGCACTTAACGAAATTGTAAGTTTATTATACGCTTACTTTAAGCGCGTTATATTCGCGTAGTAATTAATTGGCTATATCTTTTATATACGAAAGCCGGGGGTAAAATACGCGTGTATATAGTTTAATAATATATTAAATAATCGTTTTCTTTTCTAAATCCGTAAACTTGCGCGAGTTAATTAGAATATCGTATTGTATAGGTTTGCTATTATGTTGTCATATAAGTATTGTATAGTAAATATTGTAGATTTTACTTGCGGCTTATAGGGTAAGGTTTTTATTACGTTAAATAGCCTTAAGGGCCAAGATTATCTGTGCCTCTTTTAAAGTGGAAGATATATTGGGTTGTGGAATAATTGAGGATTAAAGGTAGAGGTGGTGCATTGCGTGGAAAGTGGTACACTCGCTTGTCTAGTGCACTTGCTTATCATGCACGTTAATTTTAAAACTAAGTTACAGCTATGCTCTGAAATTAAAAGTAGCTAACTGTGAAATTGTGTGACCTGACTGGTCTCAGTGAGGTCTAGTACAGGAGGTTATATGGGGTGAGTCCCTTGTAACGGGCGCAGCGAAAGGCTTTGGGGGTACGATGACTGCCCGGGACGGGGTCAAAGGAAGCTAAGAACAGCAGACCAACCTGCTATAATAAGCAGAAATATAGGGGTCTATGCCCTGTAATAGGGTGACTATAGTGGACTTTGCGTAGAGATCACGAAGGTTAAAAGGTTGCCCGAAGGCTATATATAAACTATCTTGCTTAAGGTAGAAGAAAGGAAAAGAATCAAACGCCAAAGATACAGGCGAGGAGATGGTTCTTTATAGGGCCCTCAGTGGGTGTGAGTCAATCTTACAGGGGGTGAGGGCCCTAAAACACAAAAGGAAAGCCTATATTATAAAGGGAAAGGTGCTTACGTTGACGCTGGAATCCAAAGGATTCCAAGGCAGCGAGTTGGCTGGGCTGACGTAATAATGGTGCTAGATCTACCCCTGTAAGCCAAGCTTACAGATGGTGGGTCCCCGGAACTCCCCGTCGGTTCTAATGGGTTCCAGTGGGTCTAGGTGGCTTGGCAGCCCCCTAAACCACAACACTAACTCCCCGTAGTTGTGGTGACTGCACTTTGCCATAGTGCAATCGATAGCACTTCCAGGGTAGTAGATTAACTAGGCTACTGCATCTAAGGGTGCTGTAGCTACAGGGCAACTAGGCTGTAATTTCAACACTAATAACTATAGATAATACACTAGCTGCTTTTAGTAATAAATAATTATATTAAAATTTTAAATATGCAGATGGTTTATTACCGCTATTTTAATAATAGTATATTTAGTTTTGTCTGGTGTTGTGTATTTTGAATCGCCATACGACCTTATGTGTTGTGAAGTACTCACGTTAACAGAAGATGCAGTTAAATAAAGCCCTAGGTGATTTATAGAGTTATCTTAGTCTGAAGTCCTTATACGACGTGGTATTTTTACGTTAACGGTAGGTTATATCAGCTACAGTTAAATGGAGACTAAGATTAGTCACTAAATTAGTAGACTCCACTAACTACTTAGCAATGTAGGGTCGTCACGGTAATAGTAGATACATTTAAATGGAGATATAGGTGGTAATAAGAGTGGGGTGTAAAACTAGCCAGCTATTATAACGTAAAGGGTAATACGGAGCTTACAGGGGTTGATTACCGCATTAGATACCGCCTAACCCGGCGGGGAAGGCCGCGACTCTGAGATTATAGCATTTTTATTCTTCCAGCTTTTAATATACTATATAGTTTTTCGGCTTGAGACTTGGAATCTTTTTGCCTTGTCTAATAGGTTAGCTGTTAGATTTTCCCAATTATAGGCCTTAGGATCTACGCGTAGGCTTTGGGTAACCTGGCTTACAAAAGTATTATATTCAGAATCAAGGTTCTAAAGTAAATATACTATAATAGTAATTTTAGGTATAACTAGTTTTTGAGTAGCTAGGTTGTTTAAAATAGACTTTAGCTTACTAATATAAGCTTTTATAGATTTAAAATTAAACTAAAACGCCTAAAAAAATTGCTATAATAGTATGTATTTACTTGTAAAATTATTAGCATTATAAAAATCTTTTAAAATCTTCCAGGCCTTAAAGCCGTTAGTACAGGCTTAAATATAATTAGCTATATTGTATTTACATATCAGGATTATATCCGCGAGAGCCTTTTCTTGGATTCTATCCTGTAATTATCAGCGCTTAGGATAGCACCTTTAAGACCTTCGCGTAGCAAATACGCTTATGCCATTATAAGCTAGCCCTAATAATTTTCAGAACCATTCAGCTTGGTTATTTGCCCTAGCTTTGCAGCTATAGTGGGCGAAAAAAGTAGTATAATAGGGAGTTAAACTCGCAACCTTTCCAAGAGGAAACCACATACCTAAATAGACATTATTACCAACTTAACCACACACGCTTAAAAACGTAATTGTATTAACTGGTTATATAATATATAGTATAGCTGCAAATGATTGCAGGTGCGAAAAGGGAAGGTTATATACAGCGTGTATGGGGAAGATAGCTTGTGATGAAAATTAAGGTGGTTGGCAACGACGATAGTGATATTAGAAAATTGTAAGAATCGGCGACGATAGTAGTAATATTGGAAAATTGTAGTAGTCAGCGACGACAATGGTAATTATAACCAAAGATTGGCTAGCTTACGCCAATAAAGAGATATGAGACGGCTCTGGGTTCATAACCTGTTAAAGAAGCTATAGGTCACAATAGTGATAGAGGCAAGTCATAGAGAAGAAGATGGATAAGTGCTTTATTATTCTATCTAAGAGAGAGCGAGCCGTGGTTATTATAGTTGTGACCATCAGCCCATCGGCCTTTGGTAGAGGCTAAAGGCTGAGGTACCGAGGCGCTAAAGCGCTGTAGCGTTCTTAGTGTGGTAAAATACGAGGTTTTATTGCAGGGCCTTGTTGTGCTGTACAGTGTGTTTATTTCCAATAACTTTAAAGGCAGTTAAGGGTAACTACCGTTTAAAGCCCAGGGTAGTATTACGGCACCAAACCGGCCCTTAACCGGGGCCAGCTCAGCCCGGGACCAGCAGCTACACGTAACCTCCCCATGTCACGGTACGGTGACGCTACCTGCCTGTGGCTGCAGCTAGATGTAGAAGGACTACGGTGCAGTGCCCTGACTACACAACGTTCCACTTTTTTTGGTGTTTACGCATTGCGTCCTTTGGTGCCGTGACACCCCAGCACCCAGTATATAGCCCGACAAAGGGAGCCAGCTCCCTTTGGCTCCCTTCGTACAATAATAAGTCTCTTCCCCAGACCTAAGGTCGGCACCGTGACAAGTGTATAGATACTATATAAGGTTTTATTACCAGTTATGTGTATCCAACAGGTATTAGCGCTACTTTTCCCCTTTATATATAAGTTTAAAAAATACGATAAACTTTTATTAGATTACTCCCCCTTAGTTAAAGCCTAAAAGGTGAATTAAGAGGCATATCTAAATAGTAATGTAAAGAAATCTTCAAGTTAATATTTAATTTCCAAGATTATACTGTTTAACAAGTGAAGGCAAAAGTGGATTTTTTTTATAAAATAAGTAATAAAACGTATAAATCTAATCCCTAATTATAAAAATAATAGTATAGAAGTGGAGAGCAGTTCCAGCCCCGGACCCGCTCTAACTTCTCCTGCGATTTCCCTGAATCCATTGACGCCGCGCAAAGTATCCATATCCTCCATCGCAATAGGCCTTGCAATAATTCCCCTCCCCCCAAAAAATAAAATCTAAATGAGGGTAAAGCAGGTCTGCTGAAATGGTGGAGAACATCATCATCAGCTCGTCTTCGCCATCCACCTGGCGAGGGGATCAGCCAGAGAAGGCTACCGTACCCAGGCATGCCCAATCCCTGCACTTTCGACCGCGGTCCCGGCCTAGTTTTACCACGTCAAGAAGTTGCCTGTGGGAAACTGAAGTCTCCTCTTGGCCTGGAGCATAGAATCAGAAATCCAATGCATCTCACGGCTCCAGTCGCCAGCAGCGTTCCCAAAACAACTATAGCATCCACTGAGGAAGGAGAGGACGGCCAAAGGGCCAAGGGAGCCCATGTGGTCCTGCGAGAGGTATTCCACTGACTGGCAGATATTCTTGGCCATTATTTCCCACTTCCTGCCGCCTTCGTCGTAGGATGCCTGAACAGATGAGAGGGCCGGCAAGCTGCCATCTTCGCATGTTTTTGTCAGCGTTTCGAGCTTGTGGTATACATGGCCGAGCTGGTTGTGAAGCACCATCATATTTGACCAGTATGTGGTGACGGTTAGGGCGACGGAAAACGAGGGAAACTGGAATGAGACGGGGAATAATTTTCCAGACTTTTCGTCGTCCAGGCGACTTTCGAGCGTGGAAAGTGCTGGCCAGTAGAGCGGACTAGAGACAGATCTTTTGAAGTTTTCATGCAAGCCTTGCAAGGCCGACTCCATCTCGAGGAATTTTGCTATGACGTCACAGAGGCCAGCCCGAAGCACGCCCTGGTCTTTCTCTCTAGATACAGCGTCGAATCGTCGAAATATGGCCGGGAAGTGAAAGAGCATGTTGACGAGATCATCATGAGGAGACTTCGGAAGGGCATTCCAGGGCTGCGCGAGCCATTCTGGACGCGACAAGAAAGTCTCACGACGCTGGATGAGGCATCTGTTGATCTGGAAGGCTCGGCATAAGTAGACGCCGTGTGGCCAGAGGCCGGGGAAGGGAGAAAAATTACTCACCTCATGCGCGCGAAGGTCTAGAAATAGGCTGTGGCCCAGGGGCGAAGCACTTGCATCTGGTCCTCGCAGCTCGAGGAGCGCCATGGCTCCCCTCATGTGTGCCATGTAGGCGCTTCCTGTGGCTCCCTCGCCCCCAGTGAGTTCGTAGAGAGACAGGGCCATGCACGCGGCCAGCGTTTCGTCGGAGAGCCGAGCGCGGGGGCAAGCCATAGCAATCTGGAGCTGTTTCAGGCTTTCCACATACATGGAGCGGCATTGTTGGGCGAAATTTTTGTCGTTGTTCGACTGGGCGACTCGCGCAGCAAAAAAAGCCGCGGTCGAGGTTTGCAGTGCCGGCGATCGCATCTCGACGTCCTGCAGCTGCAAAATCCAGTTGGCTGGGAGGAAAGATTTGGGGCCGTTCGCGTCCAGCATCTCGGCCGGCAGGTATTGGTTCAGGAAGAGATAATGAAGTTGCTGCCGCATTGCTGGCTTGGCGGATATGCAGCCAGGTAAAGACGGAGACAGCAGGCGTTCGGTCCAAGAGAGAGCTCCGGCCCGTTGATGTTGAAAGGCGCCGAGAAGCGCCTCCCGCGACTCACTCTTCCTCCACCTGCCTTGATGTGTGACACTGGTCTCCTCCTCCCGACCAGACTCGATTCCGTCGGCGAGTCTTACATTGCGGGAAAAGACATAGCCAAGCCTCCGTGTGTAGCCAGTGCATAGGCGATTGGACCTTCGGCAGTTGCCACAAAGCGGAGTCGCTTGATCACACTACGGAGTCGCGTCAGCAGTCGAGCAGCAGTGAAGCTGCGGCGAAGGGAAGAGCGGCCCAAGTGCAATGCAGTGCGTCTGGTGTCCACGAACCCTAATCTTTCTCTGGATGCACGTGTTGCATCCCTTGGATCTGCCGGGTACGCCAACCATATTTGAGGAGCATTCGGTGGGAGCTGAAGCTTTGGGGTTGTTGAGCAAAGATGAAGGAGACTCGGATTATGAGGTTGTTCGTCACTTTCGCAACCGTGTGGAGCGCAGACCACATCAGCATACACGAAGGGGGAATGCAACCCTCGACTTTACGCTAAACCTCTTTGGGCCGCATTGTGCGAGAAATGTGGGGCAGCATCAGAGAAGGCCGGGGGTTCAGTGACATTGAGACTCGGCAAACAAGCCAATCAAATCGTCAGTCTCTTTAATTTACACATGGGGTGTTGGTTGCCAGCGAGAGCTTCTCGTCTTCCTCCGGCCGCATTCTGCGAAGACGCGCCCACCCAGAATCGCATATATAATAGCACTGTGATCCTCTTTCTTTCTCATCAAAAGAGGTATGCACCTGTTCCTCTCGACTCGACCAGCTTGCTCTTAGTTCAAGTTCTACACACTTTTTGTCAAACCAACTCCAGGTTATTACCACAGCGACGGCATCGAAACCTTCCTATGCATGTTCTTGACGAGAACATGACGGAGAGGCCTCAACTCTCTCCTTTTCAACCGGACAGTCATGCACACCATGCGACACCGCTCGGCAGCAATGGACCTGGCCCCCCCGGGGTCCACCACAAATGCTCCCCCGCGGACAAGAGAGGGCGGAGGGTGTATCGCTGGAAGATCATCCTTGGCCTTGTTGGTCCTTTCGCCCTCCAATCCCTTGACATTACCATCATAGCATCTGCCCTCCCATTCATCGCCAAAGATTTTGGTTGGTACCTAGCTATCTACGTTCACCACTTCACAACTTGAAAAGATATTCTTGGCTGACTGTCGCCATCACTGCCCAGACGAGATAAAGCAGCTCAACTGGATCATCTCTTCCTTCAACCTCACCTCGGCTGCTTTCCTGCCCTTCTGGGCGCAGATAGCCGACGTTTTCGGTCGCCACCTGGCCCTCCAGGCTGCCATCATCATCATGCTGGCGGGCTCCGCCATCTGCACCGGCACCTCCATCTTCGGCGTGCTCCTCTTAGGTCGCGCTCTGCAGGGTATGGGTGCCGCCGGCGTCAACATTGCTATACGCACCATCCTAGCCGACCGAGTCTCGCTGGCTGACTACGCCCTCAACTGGACTTTATTTACGCTGGTGTCGGGCTTCAGCTTCAGCTGCGGACCCCTCATCGGTGGCTACCTGACGCGTCTGTCGTGGCGGTGGTGCTTTGCTATCAATCTCCCGGTTGGCATTGCCTCCATCCTCGTGGTGGCTTCCCTACTTCGTCACGAGCTTCTAGGACCGCAGCCGCTCCGGGACACGGAGGGCCACGACATGGCGACTCGTCGCGGCCGCTTTCTCGCCCGGCTATCCACCGTTGACTACGGCGGCCAAACGTTCTTTCTCTGGGGCCTAGGCCTGCTCATCCTGGCTCTGACTTGGGGAGGTGGTACATACCCCTGGAACAGCCCAGCTGTGCTAGTTCCCCTGGTCGCCGGCAGCATCTTGTCTGTGGGTTGGATCCTTTACGAGCGGTCCATGTCACCGGGATCCCTCATGTCATGCATCTTCCCCAACCAAACACCCATGATACCTTGGGAGCTACTATCGCAACGAGACATCCTCTTGCTTTTCTACATCAATTTCACTACCGGAATGGCCGCATTTGCCGTCATGTATTTCTTGGACCTCTACTTCGTCCTTGTTGAAGGACGAAGTTCCAGCGAGGCTAGTACCTCGCTACTGTTTTATATACCCGGAGTAGGAGGTATGTTCACCATGTTCCTCAGCAACCGGGATAATCCCCATTGTGGAAAGAAACGTATAGCTGATCTTGTGGCCTTGTGCCTACAAACGTGTCGTAGCTGGTGGGTTGATGGCCATGTTTTTTTCCAATGTCTGGCCACGCCAGACGCTCCCTCCTCTTCTGCTCGGGAGCGTTACCACGGCTGTTGGTATGACGGTTTTGGCATGGGCCGTCCATACTCGGAGTACTAATGTGGTGTATGGGATGATGGCCCTAGTAGGGCATGGCTTCTTGGTAAGGATGAATCCTGCTTCATTACACGGCTTGGCGTATTTTCCAACTATGACGGCGCAAATATCCTGCCTAGCGGCCTTTGCGCTACCATTTGGTGGCCTTGTCGGACTCAGCATCATGTCGACTGTGTTCACCAACAAGAGCGGACATGATCAACAAGATGCCAAGGACGGTATAACCTGGGCATTCGTTGCCATGATCCCTTTCATGTGGCTCTGCGTCATCTCAACTACATTCCTCGGCAATGTCTGGATCGCCAAAGATAACAGCCACGAGGTTTTCAAAGGTGTATATCTCTGGAATCTATTCGCGGGCAAGAAGAGTTTGTTAAAAGAGCGGACGACCCGCAGCGATGTTTCGGAAACTTGGGCACTAGGCAGCCTAAGATAAAAGCACGGACGGGCAAGAACAAATTGAGGGGCATTTATAGGGTAGTAAGAATTTCCGTTATCCTTAGGTATGATTATAATAACAACCTCGACTGCGCTCGTTGGACACGCCATAACGAGTCGACTCCTTCTTCGTGCTCACTTTCGTAACTATGTGTGTGTTGACGCATGAGGTAGCCAAAAAAAAAAAGAAAAAAAAATGTGCTATCACCCGCGAATTAATACCGCCTGCTAACCCCCCCGCTTAGCTTTTGTTAGCAAGTTGTTCACTTACCCCGTACGTGGCTACGTTACAATAATTAGTACTACCAGAAGATTGGCCCTTTAGGCGGTTACCTATAATATTGATATCTCCTCTATAGCCCACACTCTTAAGCTCTAATATGTCGGTATGAGGTCTCCGCACGCTGGGAAGTCTTCGATGATGAGGCCTTGTTGATTGGCAGTATTTTGTCACAGGTTTTATCCACTTGTTCATGAGTCTCGGAAGTACAGAGCTGACAGTTGGGATCAGGTGAATACCAACCCACTACCAAACGACGTAGTGCTTCAGCCCCGCCGCGCCGCACCTTGGGTGGGAAACTCCCGGTTCCATGTGTGAACTCAGCGAGGGCGCTCTGCTAATGTTTGACCTCACCGACCTCGCCTGGCAGGACCAGCTCTTTGCCGATCCGGTTCCACGTTCCGAACAACTCGACTTCCAAGCCTCTGATACCGGAGTCGCTATGCTGGAAATTGACGAGGCAAATGACCCTCCCCCCCGAGACTGAGAGCTTAATACCGAGCACCGCGACCAAGAACAGCCCACCTCAGAAGAATGCTGCACCATTGCAGCTACAGCACCCCGGACCTAGAACTGTAGCCTCTCGCTGTGCTCCGTGCAGATTCGCAGGCGTGCGAAAGGTTTGTTCTTTAATCCTGATGAACACTTTTTCATCAAGTCGAGATTAGCCGAAAGCCTGGTATTCAGTCGGAATGCAACGGTTACTGTGGGATCTGTCTGCAGTCGGTGTGTTCATCTTAGATCACAAGTGGGCAATGAGGTGACGATGCAGGCCTGCGAATGGCTTGAGAGGAAGGCATCTGCGCTGTATAATCCCAAGAATCTCCTCCAGTCTTGCGATTCACTTTCGTTGCCCCAAATCATGTTCTTTGAGCTTGGTAAGTTTCTCGGCGCAAAATCCCACGGCCACCAGACCCCCAAGGAGGATTGGTGCTGACACACATTACCCCAGTGGAGACGCGGTCACATCTCGTTGCGTTACGCGAAGAAGTCGACAGCTTATCGCAGTCGAATTCTCGCTCTCTTCAACAGAGTATATTGGAATGCACTATGCTGTGTGAAATCGACGATGACGCCGTCTCTTCCGCATACTCAACGACAAGCTCAACTATCGCCTGGAACTGTGCATACTAGATCTCATTTCTATTCAACTGGAATACTAATCAATTCTATTTGGATTTCTCAATAAAAGGCCGCATGTCCCTCGTTAGCGCCAAGAACCTCATCTTGGAACTTACCTACTCAATCTCCCATCACATCCCAGAGCTTATCAGCAGATTATGCCGCATCACCATCAAGGCGCAGAATGATACTGTGAGGTACAACCCTGTCGTCGTATGCTGCGCTTTCTGGGTCGTCTTCGCCGCTACTCGCAAGTTCGAGACATATAACTTTAACTCGGGAAGTTTAGAAACTTTGGTAAGCACCCAATATTCGATTTACCATCACCACCATCACCACGGAGGGCCTAAGGCGGAGGGCGGTGCTGAGCGCATGAAAGAGAGGTAGTGACGACGGGCTGGGGACTTTTTTGGTATTCTTTTGGTCTTGGCTTTGTTGCACTTCTATTTGTCGTTACGCGCGTGTTTATTTCTGCGGAAGCCTTCCATTAATTAACTGGCCTTCCTATCCTCTGGAATCCCGGGCAAATGCAATACCCCGATTCTTCGCTATCGTCCTTGTCGCTATCGCTCCGAGCCCTTTTCTTGCCGGCGAGGGCAACGCCGAGTATGCAGGGCGAGGGAGGGGTTTATTTTGGAGAGACTGGGTGGAATTGTAGCCGAGGGGGATAACGGGTTGCAGCATACATGTAAGGAGAGGGCCGGCCAGTAAGGAGGAGCATGAGAGATGCGATAATTTGGGTGAGGTCATGTTAGTAGGGCGCATGGTGAGATGGCGGAGTGGTGTGCATGCCGATTTCATGGTGCACATATGAGCGGCCAGCGAAGGGCGCGAGGTGGACGCAAGGATATTTGGCTCGTCTCTGAAGTGGCAGCCTTCAAGTCAGTCGGATCATTGCCCTGAGGAGCACTGAGTCGTTTGCTAAAAGGCTTTCCAAGTATTGGCCATTGTTTAGTCTGATATTGGCACCTTGAGTAGATGTATTCCTTAGGGGGAAGTACATGTAGTTTACATCAGGGATTGATTGCCAGCTTAGTGATGGCTTGTTTGTTTTTATAGATGCATGTGCTCCAGCTAGGCCAATCCATCCAACCCCCGGATTCCATGAACTAAATCACATGCGAGCGCAAGACTTGACCCGTCTTGATATGTTTTGATCCATCCATATTGAGGATTGCCGCAGGCCACCAGACTCAAAAGTTGCCACAGCTGAATAGAAATAAAGCTCATCTCAATCATCCGACATGTGCCCATAGGTCTCATGCTCATGGGCGTGTCAAAGTCTCCCGCCGCTATATGGAAAAAAAAAATATCGTAAGATTTATCGATTTCTCTACTCGTATGTCTGTGCAAAGAACAAACTTCCCTCAACGAACCATGATACGGATGGAGGCAAGTCCTCAACTTTGCTCGTCCAATAAAAGATTCCTAACTGCACATGTGTGCAGGTACAGACCATGCTTCTATTCCATGATCCTTACCCGAGCGGTTTCCGTACCTACAGAGCAAGACCGTACCAGACAAGCAACTTCCATGTCGAACTAGCCTGTCATGTCAAAACTTGGGATACGAGTCTGGGCCGCCTAGGTAAATAATAACCACACGTACACTCAAGCCTTTCCACTTCTGTGTCATGAACGCAAGTCAATGTGAGACACAATTAGGATTCAATGACAGACAAGAAGATCGGGTGATAGGTATGCGACTACTCTGATCGTTCTTTGGTTGGCAAGGTAACTTTTGAAGTTCACATCGACATCGGTGACACGCTGGTTCGAGATATCAATACCAGGGCCTGGCATCGAGCTTTACCGTTTGTGGCTTTCGTTTATATCACCTTGATCTCAGTCCCCAAGGTCCCGATTGATTCATTGAGATCCAAGAAGATCCCGACACTACAACGACGGAACAATCCAGTGCGATGGACAATCGTATGCGTAGAATTCTTGGACTCGCCCACCGTGGATGAAGACGGCTAAGTGATTTACATGCTTATAGATGTCGCATAACATGTTGTTTTGTCTCACATTTTTTTATTCGATGTTTGTCCGACACGGCCGTTCAATTGAGAGTGCAAAGATATCGCCGCAGACAACAGCGTTTGGACTGGAAGTATTAGGAGCCATGGCCGGAATTCACAACAACGGAGACACCATATACTCACCTCCTTGTCTCGCATGAGAATGTCTGCACCGGCAGTTGCGGCGAGGGGTGCAACTTCAAAAATGACATTTGCGTGAAGTCGCTTGACTCGTCCGAGTCTCTCGCGCTTTCCTTCCCAGAGCTCCTTCCCCACGAACCCCAAAACAAGGTCTGAGGAAGGCGCCGCCCAGCGTGCCAGAAGTTTCTATTCAATTTTGGGCCACGCAGCAATTTTCTCCTGTTTAGCGCCAGAACTCCTCGCGCGCACATTACGCACGCAACCATCAATTCGTCGCGCAGCCCGTCATGCTGGCATCACACCCCGCCACCTCCACAAGTCCACCCTCAGCAAGCCCGGTCCCGTCTAGCATTTGATCAGCTTTCACCCGAGACACCGTCGCTACTGCTCCCTCGAGATTGTGTCATGGAAATGCAGTTCTCCGATTCTGCCATCGACAAGCAAACATGTACGTCTCATGTCTCCCCCCTTCGCCAGCGACGCCATCTCTGATGACCACCTGCAACGCACCAGGCAAAGCAGCTCTATGCCAAACTCATCGATACCGATGTTGAAAAAGCATCGCTTATGTCGGCAGTTGATGACGACCCCAACCGCCCCAGGCCGCGCGCGACTTCTTGAGCCAAAAGCCAAAGGTTGATAGCCTGGGCCGGGCACTCAGTAAAGAACTTTCCAAGTCTGAGTCGAGACAGCTCTGGGGTATCACCATGAGGAACAAGGCATCCGTATATCTGGACCAGAAGTGGGGAAGTCGGACAGCCAGGTTCCCGCCCGAGATTGGCAAGTCGCAAGGGGGCCAAAACTTTTGCCAGGTGATGCAATCCATCACCAAGCAGGCTTTGAAACGTCGGATGGACCTCCATGATCTCTGGCTCCCGGGAGGTCTCCTGCACAAACACATCCACTCCACGGAACCCCCGCCCTTGAACACCGACGTCCTCCGGCTCGTCAAGCAGGAGATCAAGAAGCTCCCTCTCCCTTCCCCGCTCTCTGATGGGGTCTCGAAAGGCGACTGTGCCCACGTGGAAAACACCGGTCCACCGCCAAGTGAATCCCCCGTCGATAATGGGCGCCGCTTTGCATCCATGTCAACGTCACCGTCTCTGAGGTCTAGTGTTGAAGTCGAGGTCGAGGTCGAGGGCGACGAGTTCGATGGAATCGACGGCGATGGGTCGAACATCGTAATGTCGAGGGGCGTTTTCAGAGAATGCCAGTTTCAACGAAGGCAGCCTTTTGTCACTTCCAATGCCTCAGTCGGTTCAGGGGAACAGCCCGGGGGATGAGTCGCTCCGAGTCTCCGGCGTCACCACCGGCAGTGGCATATCAGAGTGCCTATACGACCCCATGGATCCCGGTGTCATTAGCGCCAGTATTTCCGAGCTTGAGAAGAACCAGCGCTTAAGCGATAGCACCATTGCTCTCGTCTCAAAATTGATCGCCAGCCAGGTTCCAGGTTCAGACTCCCATTTCAAGATTTTGGATCCCCTCTGGCTTCAGGTCGACGCAGGTGTCACGCCCCGCGACTTTCCGTTCAAGGCAAAAGCAGTACCTCAACAGGTCTTAATACCTCTTCATCACTTGCGACCCGAACATTGGACACTGGCGCACGTCAACTTCATCACCCAGCGCGTGCGATATTTTGATTCACTTTAGGACAATGTGCGGTTTCAACAGGTATCGCAGCATCTCATGGGTCTTTTGATAAAACGTTGTGGCCCGCTTGTCTTTCAATTCGAGCCTACGGTTGGTTGTCGTCACCCTCTCTTTTTGCAACGGAGACACTAATGATACATAGAGCTATATTTACACAGAAAGGACAACAGCAGATTGATGCCATCAACTGTGGCGTGCTCGTTCTCGGAAACATGAGGTCTGTGATCAAGGGGCAATCTACAACCGAACTCGAGCAGGTAGATCGTCTGCGGGCCATGTTTGCGGACATGCTGCGGCGTCAGCAGAAACGCAAGAGAAAGCGAGTCATCAGCACCGATTCGACAGACCAACAAGAGCTGAGCATTGAGGGTTGTCGCGGCGCTGCGGAGGAGTCCGGGATCTCCGCGCCAGACTTTGACGATAGTTTGCTGCGCTTTTCTCCTCCTATTCCTCGGTCCCAAAAAACCCCCGATCCCATTCTCACTAGGGAGGGCGGCAGTAGCAGCAACCAGGCTTTTGTCGACCTTTTTCTCAAGGCGCAGAAGAAAACACAGGAGTTGCTCAACACTCTGAACAACAAACGGAGTGAGCTCAATGCGACTCAGGAGTTGATCCAGCGCTCGGCCGAGAGGAGAGAAAAGCTTCAGCAGCTGGTGGCGTATTATGAGCGATTAATAGCTCTGGAAAAGCCAGACATGGGTGAACCTGGGTCCTGGGGACATTTCGGTCAGACAGGTGGTCTCGCGCCATGGCAGCTAGTTGCAAACACAGAGGCAAATCACCAGTTGAGTCTGGAAGCAGCCAGGAAACAGTCTTGAAGTCGAGGGGAAAACCCTGGCAAATCTAGAGAGGGAATCGGCAAAGTTGACAATGGAGATTTCACAACTGCAAGGAGAAGGGAAAGAGGCAGCAGCGCCGCTGCAGGCGATTCAGCAACTTATGTCGAGCATTTTGTCATGATAGAGTTTAGCTAGCGGATGATTGAAGGAAAGGATCTATGAGCTGAGGTCCGTTACCGAAGCTGCACTTATTCCTCCGTGAATGTAGGTCCATGTCGTGCTGGTGTCGCAGGATCTTGGCCCGGAGTGAATAGCAAAAGCTTTTGGGGGTGCAACGCGAGTTGCATGTCCCAACCATCAGATCCATTTACATATAAGATGGCGTCTAGCTCATCTGTTAAAGTCATAAACCTCCAATGGCGAGTAATACTGAGGTGTGTGTATGTGTGTTTACGTGTGTGTATGTGTGTTTACGTGTGTGTATGTGTGTTTACGTGTGTGTATGTGTGTTTACGTGTGTGTATGTGTGTTTACGTGTGTGTATGTGTGTTTACGTGTGTGTATGTGTGTGACCTGGCTATTTCTGCGGAGAAACCCGGCACCAGTCATGATGAACATGACACATACGTGTACCGACAACGCCAGCCAAGACTGGATATTACATACGACGTGCTGTTGCGGGTGAGTGTCTTATCCTTGGCCACTAGACCAAACTATTCCCGGTTTGCGCAAATAAAATGCTGAGGGCTAAGCTGATATATGTTGTTGATGCTTATTTGATGCTTATTTGATGTATGGTGATGTGGGCTTGGGTTTCGTTTCAATGTTTGGGTTGCCCGGCTCGGTGATGTGTCGCACTGCCACTCACAGGATGTGAATGTCCTTCTTGATTTTTGATATCCCAACATGAGCATGACAGGGAGGCGTGAAAAAATGAAATGACTCCAGTCCCCAACCTCTTATTTCTTAATGTCGCCATATGCACGTGTTGACATGTAGGGAAATATGGCTGGACGTATGGTATTTCGCCAAGGTGCGGTTTGGTATGTGCAAACATGAACGCAATGAGTGGATATTGAGGGGGAATTGAAATAACATGAAGGACATGGAGGCACATATACATGTAGCCATTGAAACCGAGCTTCGGATCATGAACGCACATGCAGCCTTCATGTTCATGTTCATGTTCATGTACTGTGCATGAGTTAACCCACCGGTCTCCATTCGTTCACTCCTCCTTCAGCAAGGTCGAGCCGGATTTAAACTTGGTGAAATCCTTAATTACCTGTAAACTAAGTGGGACTAAGATAGCAGTTTCGTCAACATGAAACGGGGGAGCAGTGAAAACGAAAAAGGAATCATTGAAAACAATGGGCTCTCGGTCCTATTATACCTAAAAAGGAACAGGCCATCGGCGATTTCTTGTACGGCTGAGACCTCTTCATACACACAGTTCGAGTAGCTGATCAAGGAACCCTCCATACAGTCTAATAATCATTGCCTACGTGCATATTCACTACAAGAGGTTCACCATAGCACACGCGCATACTGCGAGACTCTACCACTTTGTATCAACAGGCTGCCACCTAACGACGCCCTTATTTGTGTTTTCAACTGGGCTCGGGAGGGATGATAGTCCACCCTCCAGAACTTGATGTCGCAAGGCAAGGCAACCTTTCACGCAACGGCGATATCAGCGGCATATCTCTATTGCCCCACTCCGTTGGCCACCTACTGATGTGCTGCCTTCTTGTCGAAAATGGGGCGGATGTGATATGAATGAGATTGCAGGCAGAAATGATGGATTGAAGTGTGTTTTTGTTACTCTCGGAGGCCACAACGAGAGCTACAACATTCAAGACTGGAGGGGCTCAGCGGTCGAGTTTCAGCCTTCGAGGGTATCTCTGTATCCGAGGTTGCTTACACGACAAGCTCCACTGACATTGTGGACGACAACATTGAAACCTGGAAGCTACAGCACAGCGATTCATGGGACGCCGTCCTGGCTAGCATAGGCCATCCATCTTGTTTCGTCTTTTCGCCGTGTTTGTTTGGCCACGCGAGAAGTTCACGGCCCCGTTACACTCGCGACAATTTTGAGGACTAGAGCCGTGGAAGGGGCGAGGAAACCTCTGCCAGTCCTCTGATATAAGGATACGAGCTTTGAAATACAAAAAAGAGGACTGGACAGGGTTAGCGATTTTTTTTTTTAAAAAAAAAAAAAAAGTGGAGGGACGCTCAAACAGCGGCTCGTAAATTGACAGCCGTTCAACAAACTTATATGAATAGAGGGTTAATATCTCTGTCACCGTTGACTTAATGGATAAGGTTACATGTCTATTGACTAACAGCCATTACGAACAACCAAATGGTAAAAAACACACGATACGGCTAATAGGAAAGCAGTCACGTAGGATCTATTTCAGTCCTCTTCGCCTTTCACCAATCTACTAAGCTATCAAGCGCAAGTCGCCATTGCTCTGGGTTCCTTCCTTGATACATAGACCACTTGATGTCCAATCCGTGGAGCGACATGATCCCCGGACTACTAAGGTGGTGTGGTTCAGGCAAGTCAATGTAATTGGTTGCTTCCAATTGGGTAAGCATTTGGGAGATTTGCATCTGTGTTCAAATTTTGTACTACAAGGCAGTCGAGAATCAGACCCGGAGAGTAAGACTGTGGGTGTGATTATGGAATGTCCGGTTAAACAAGACATGAAAATAGAGCGCCCTCGCTGTAGCACCGCCCTTTTATCGATCTACAAAAGCCTGATCCATCCTTTCTATCCCTCGTCTGATCTACTCTAATAAAGTGCTGTTATGTGTTGACTGCCGTGACTCGGCGCAAATGAGCCTGTATCGGGACCCGAGACGACGGGGGCATGGCCTTATCTTGACAGGGTGGTTGAGATCGATTTTGGGGAAGACGGAGAGTTGTACCAGCCAGTTTGATCTGGTCCTTCGAAGAATGCTGGCAGCGCGGCAATGCCAGCGACTGAGTTGCCGTAAATTTTCGTGATCACGAACATGTACAAACAGTTTGCTTCTTGAGCCGAATGCCGAAGCATAAACTCGGCAGTTGCAGGGCCGGATATATAAATAAAACCCCAATAACCCAATCCTGTTCTCACACCTCAACTGACAGCTATGTCGAAATTATTGCATTTCCATACAACAACAAAAAGGGGTTCAACCGATGCGCAGCTGTCTAGCACTGTTAATGTGTTGGCGGTTAATTATTTTTTTCCTTTTGTCTGTGAGAAGGAGGGTCGAGTCGACGCGAAAGCCCTGAGAAAAAAAATTCCCCGGAGCGGCTGACGACTGGAATGATCCAATCATGTGGTTTACGTGGGTTCGATGTGCGGTTGACAAAAAAACAGGGACACATTACCTTGACAGTACCTCGGCTCCAGTACAGTTTTTAAGCAAGACAGAGTAGCTTGCTGGTACGTAGCGAATTTGGTCATGGGACAACTCCGCACTAACAGATCACCCTACCTCCTGCGACTGGATATTTTTCCCTCTCTTTATACTGAGGTGTACCTGCTTTTATTTTGTTTCTTTGTTTTTCTTGTAAGAAAAATAAATATATAAATTTATTATTCTTGCTCATAGTTACTTTATTATCTACGAAAAGTTTGATTTTTACTTTAAAATGAAAAGGTTCGTGATGAATGGTGTGATGGAAAGTGGTCGAAATCATAAGCTACTGTTAGTGCAGAGGCCCCGTGCTGAATTTTTGGTGTCCCTGTTTTTTTGGCAACCGCTTTGGCCCTTGGCAGGGCTCCCCGCCAGCCCCACAGCTGTGGCTGAATGGGCCACTGGCGCGCCGTGACTGGCTCTCGCTGAGACCGACGAGTTATTATGGATCCACTGCGGGGCATGTCGTTCTGCGTAGTATTTTGCCCTGGAAAGAGCCGGACACGCGTGGTGTCGGATTTGACTGTTACAGTTTTCCGTGCAAACTTGGTGTAGATCAGTAACAGTCAAATCCAACACCACGTACCGGCCCTTCGCTTTACCACCTTGCATTCCTTCCGACAAACTTGGTATCCACAGTATTGCGCTTGCTTCCAAGTACATTTCACTATATCTCTCCCAAGAGCTGAAGCAAGTGACTTCAAGGGCAGCTTTGAAGTAAATTTTTTTTTGGCCACTTGCACGTCAATGACGGTGCTTTGGAGAGGGCTGCCAGCGTCACAGCGTCTCGGAAACTTCCGTTGGCGCCAGAGCCTGCCGCGTCAGTACCCTTGGGCATCAACTTCGCGACAACCGTTCGGAAAGCGACTTTGACTGTACCTGTCTATCCTTCACCATCGAGCGACTTTGTAGATTGTCGATAGCGCTTATAAGGGCCATGTCCGGCAGCTCACCTCGCACAACGTGGCGGAAATGGTTTCGGCGCGACAAAAGAAGCCAGGCACAAAATGACTCAGCAGCACCAAGCCCAACGGAAAGTATGGAACAACGGGGCATCTCTTGTGTTTCCCTGCTGACAAACTCTAGTTCCCGCCTTCTCAAAAAAAGACGCTCCACCGATTGCAACAGCCCCTCCGATCCCGCCATCGACAGCAAACGCCACCGACCCCCTTGCTTTAGCACTGCCGCCGACACCCTCGAGCACAACGCCGTGCGCGCCTCTAAACAAAACTAGTCCTGCGGTTGCAGAGGCACACCAGGGAGGAGGAATAAGCGTCAGAGCGGCAGATGGATGGGACGACAGCGCACGCAATGTCCCCGAGGCAGAGAAAAAGCCGCCGAAAGACAAGACATTTCGACTCCGTGGGGTACCTCTGCGCTGGAGCACCAGAGACGTACAGTCCTTCCTGGAAGAGCAGTACCGCTCAGCCCTCCCTATTGTGAAATCTCTCGCCCCCGAGATTAACGCCCGGTCCAGCACCAGTACAGTTACTTTCGGGGGCGCTGTCTCCATGCCCAGTTCGACGTGGTGCGTGCAGCTGCCGAAGCAGCCTGAGCACCCGCTAGCGCGAGACGCGTCGTTCGACAATGACTTCCATGGCATCACAACCCTCTTCGCTCCGCCTTCGGAGGACCACAAGGTCGATGTCGTTGCGATATCCGGCCTCGGTGGGCACGCTTTCGGATCCTTTAAACAGCGAGGCAGGGATTACATGTGGCTTCGAGACGCCCTGCCATACGACCTGACTGTGGAGAATACTGATCGCCCGATGGCGCGGGTCATGATCTATGGTTACGAGTCAACCGTTGCACATAGCAGGAGCATCCAGAACTTGGAGGACCTCGCAACATCGTTTCACAGCAGCCTGCTAGCGTTAGCCAACGCCCCTGTTATTAAACCTATCATTCTGATTGCCCACAGCCTAGGAGGCCTGATTGCTAAGCAGGTAGGTCTTGTTGCTACGTTATCTTTGAAAATTGAACCACTTTTGGACCCATATTCGAATTCTGATGCGCCGAGCAGACTCTGATAGCACTATCAAAGTCGAAAAACGAGGACGACCTCGGACTTATTCGAGCAGTATACGGAATTGTCTTCTTTGGCGTTCCGCATGACGGCATGGATAACCGTTCTCTTGTTGCCATGGTCGGGGACGGCCCGAATCGCCCGCTCGTCGATGCCATCGGCCGCATCAATTCACAAATCCTCAGCATCCAACAACGGGAGTTCCCTGCTGTGTTGGGGGGCGAGGGCGACTCGGAGATTGTCTGTTTCTATGAGACAGTCGAGTCGCCAACTGCTGCCCAAGGCGCAGATGGCAAGTGGTCAATGACCGGGCCCGCCGTTATCCTAGTCACCCCGTCCTCTGCAACACATTGCCGTCCGTGGGAAAATGGTCTTGAGCATATATGTGCCGTCGCTCGTACGCACTCGGATATGGTCAAATTCGGGCCGCAGGACCACGAATACGACAAGGCTCGCGAGAGGCTGAGGGGCCTCGCCCAACGGGCGTCAGCAGCGCGGCGTCGACTTCGAGGCTCGAATGCAAAGTGTACGTAATGCATGGCTAATAAGGATAGTTAGTGGCACTAATTAAAAGAGTTTAGTCCTTGTCCCGTACAACTGCAATTCAGATTTCGTCGGGCGGTCTGGGGTTTTGAAGAGCCTGGAACAGCAACTAGGCCATGGCCGGAGCCAAGGAGCTAAGCCGCGGCCCAGAGTAGCATTGCATGGCTTGGGCGGGATTGGGTAGGTCTCCCATTATCACTACAAGACTACCACCTAGTCTAACTGGCCATAGGAAAACCCAGATTGCGCTGGCCTACGTATATTGGCTTTATGAGACATACCCGGAAGTATCTGTCTTTTGGGTTCACGCCAGCAGCGCCGAGCGGTTCCATCAGTCATACGTCTCCATCGCACAAGAATGCCAGGCCCCCGGCTACGATGATCCCAAGATGGATGTGCTACTTGTAGTAAAGAAGTGGCTGGAGAGAAGGGACTGCAGCAAGTGGCTTATGGTCATCGACAACGCCGACGACACACAGGTCTTTTTCGGTCAGCCAGCCGAGTCCGCCAATACTGGCACATCCAAGCTCGATGGGAACCTTGCACGCTACCTTCCCGAATGCGCCCACGGCGCTATCCTTGTTACGACTAGGAACAAGCAGACAGGTTCAAGGCTGACTTATGGGAAAGGTCTTATAGAGGTTGGAGAAATGGACGAGGACGAGTCGGATCAGTTACTCCGTACAGTGCTCAACGGAGTCAGCACTACCTCAGAGGAACTCTCGATGCTTTCTTCTCGGCTGGAGTGTCTACCTTTGGCACTAGTCCAGGCAACCGCATTCATACAGGAGAACACCATATCAGTTGGTGATTACCTTGAGCTTTTAACCAAGAGCGACCACAACCTTGTGAACTTGCTAAGCGGGGAGTTCGAGACAGTTGGGAGAGACTCCGGGACTCCTCGTGCCGTGGCAGAGACATGGATCCTTTCATTTGAGCAGATCGAGCAACAGGATGCCTTTACAGGCGAAATTCTATCGCTCATGAGTCTTTTTGACCGACAAGCTATCCCATTGAAATTTCTCTACAAAAACGAACAGCATCAGGGAGGAGACTCAACAACAACAGATATACAGCTTACAAAAGCTTTGGGAGTTTTAAAAGCATTTTCTTTCATTACCGAGGACAAAGACCACAAACTGAATATGCACCGGCTTGTGCAGCTCGTCACCCGGAAGTGGCTTGTCAGCAAAGGCACAATGCAGCAATTCACGAGACAGGCACTATTAGCAGTATCGCAGGCTTACCCGTACGGTAACTATGAGAATCGCACAGTATGCGGAGAATACCTTCCACATGCGTATGCTGTGTTAGGATCTGAAGACACCGGGTTAGTAGATGAAAGGACAGCAAGAGCATCACTTCTCTATTGTATTGCTGGGTTCTTTCTTTATCAAGGTCGATGGAAAGAGGCCGAAACACTTGGAATCCAGGTGATGGAGACGAGGAAGAAGGTACTGGGCGACGAGCACCCCAAAACGTTAACCAGTATAGGTAACCTCGCCTTAACGTACTGGAACCAAGGTCGATGGAAAGAGGCCGAAACACTTGAAATCCAGGTGATGGAGACGAGGAAGAAGGTGCTGGGCGACGAGCACCCCGAAACGTTAACCAGCATGAGCAACCTCGCCTCAACGTACTGGAACCAAGGTCGATGGAAAGAGGCCGAAACACTTGGAATCCAGGTGATGGAGACGAGGAAGAAGGTACTGGGCGACGAGCACCCCCAAACGCTAACCAGCATGAGCAACCTCGCCTTAACGTACGGGAACCAAGGTCGATGGAAAGAGGCCGAAACACTTGGAATCCAGGTGATGGAGACGAGGAAGAAGGTGCTGGGCGACGAGCACCCCAAAACGTTAACCAGTATAGGTAACCTCGCCTTAACGTACGGGAACCAAGGTCGATGGAAAGAGGCCGAAACACTTGAAATCCAGGTGATGGAGACGAGGAAGA
>Ga0247765_1000463_pt1 | contig 31847 bp, 28 predicted proteins | sample UWRJL106311C6_FD_179949 | JGI IMG/M metagenome (GOLD analysis project Ga0247765, IMG submission 179949) | Plant litter microbial communities from Arlington Agricultural Research Station in Wisconsin, United States - UWRJ-L106-311C-6 | ecosystem: Environmental > Terrestrial > Plant litter >...
CCTCATTGGCCTTGCGTAGTGCCGAGACCTCTGTACGGAGAAGAGCCACCTCGTGCATAACCGCCATCGTACCTTTAGCCAATCGGTCTATAGCAGTTAATATAGGTATTGGAAAACTGCCTTGATGGTTGGAAATTCGATTTTTGATAAGCGTTGATTGTAAGGTAGCCTCTCGAGGGTTGTGTGGCGTTTGGGAAACCCAAGGTAGTGCTGTGGTTGGGCTTAAGGCTGGGGGTGTTAAAGTTCAAATAAATACATCCAGCTTGGATATTACCCTCTCTGGGTCGTACGGCACAAGGCCGGCTCCGGCAAACCCCCCCTGGATGTTATTTTTTGTAATTAAAGCAAAAAACGCCTCTTTAAACGTACAGAGAAATTCCAACTTACTAATATATGTAATATTCATCCGCATTAACTGCTTAATTTAGCGGCTGTACGCCTTTTTTAACGGTGAAAAATAACCAATATCCAATGGTTGAAGTAGGTACGAGGAGTAAGGAGGTATACAAAGCGTAATAATATTATGCTCCTTACAATAATTTTCGAATTCCTCAGAGTGGTAGCTATCGTGGCCGTCAAGAATTAGTAGCCGGTATATGCCCTTTGTACGAGATGTTATATGGAAATCGAAATACCGAATCCAATCCATGCCTTTTTCATTGGTAGTCCAGCCATTATCGGTTATTGCAATGCGCCAAGCAGCTGGGAGGTTACACTCTTAATACCAGTTGGCAAGGTGATATCGCCTAGCTAGGATAATAAATAGCGGGATAGCCCAACCTAAAGCATTTACCCCTTGGATAACTATTACCCATTCTCAATTACCGGGCTGGGCCTGTTTAACCCTGCTACTACGGCCGTCTAAGGTAGTAACTACTATAGTAGCGATAATAATACCCATTATAAAGCTAGTCTCGTTAAAATTGTACGAATCGTTATTAAGGATGCCGTATTTAACCTTAACGTTATATACAAGGGCAAACCACTCGCGAATAATCTTCGGATCTTCGTATTTAGCCCTCTAGTAGTCGTATTTACGCGTAAAACGCGTCCGAAGTTCCAATTGGCGCTTAATAAAGTTGTAAGCCTATCGTACGCCAATAGGGGGCGCGTCGCGTTCGCGTAGTAATCAGTTGGCTATATCTTCCACGTACGAGAGCCGGGGATAAAATACGCGTACGTATAGCTTAAATATATATTGAATAATCGTTTTCTCTTCCAAATCCGTAAGTTTGCGCGAATTGGCTGGAGTATCGCATCGTGAAGGCGTACCAGAATATCGGCGGTAAAGGGTAGTATAAGGCACTATATAGATTTTGGATGCAGCTCGAAGATTTAGTTTAGAGTCATTTTTACAAGCCTCAAGGGCAATAACCAATTTGGCTTCCATTGAAGGCAAAGACATGTTGTGTGGTAGAAGAAAAGTAGAGTTGCAGATAGAAGGTCGCGTTGTGTGAGAAATTTGATCCACTCGCTTAGATGATCCGCTCGCTTATCACGCACGTTACTAATTTAAGAGCAATGGGCGTGTTATTATCTCAAGAACTATCGCAACTTTGGGGCTCGCGTTACCTCCCCTACCAAATTTTCGAATATAGCAATTAAAAGCTATTTCCTTAACGGTAAATCCAACGTTTTTATACTTATTCAGACTATTTTAATAATATTTAGAGAGTAGGTTAAGGTTTTGGAGCAAAAGAAGGCTACTTAAGCAATTAGGATTTGCTATAGTTAGCTTGGAAGAAGCTATCTCAAATCCCTGGGTACCAAAATCTCATATTACGGCCTAAAACTTATTAACGATAAATACTACTACGCAAAAGCAGCCTTTCTAATACTATTAAGACCTAAAGGAAGACCGATAAGGCGCTATAGCGATGATTATACAATTTCTTTACAACTTGGTATACCCTGCAGGCATAAGATCTAATTAATTTTACAAGTCTAAAAAACTTTGAAGCTTTAGGACGTTTATTACTACTAGTATCTTATACGTAGCCTAATAAGTTTGGTATTTTCCTAGAAGTTCTGGTATCGCTAACGACCTTAATAAGATAAAGGTGACCCCTATTTACGGCTTAAAGATCCCAAGATAGCTAAAAAACGGAAAAGTAAACCTAAGAATACCGCAAACCCTCTTTCCGTAAGCTTTTCTATTCCAATACAAACCTTACAACGAAAAAACGGAACCCCAAAAACCCCTATAGCTAACTAAGAGCTTTTTAGCACTCCAAATACCCTAATACCATTTCGTCGTTATAAAAGAGTTACGCCTACCCCCCCCCGGGGCAACGCACCGCACCTACAACCAAGTATACGCCGCCATCTATTATAATTTAAATTACTAAATTCATTTAATAATAAGGCTATCGCTAGCAGCGTACCAGCAGCTACCCCTACCCTATCTAAACGCCGTAAAAGACCCGTTAGCTTAAAGAATAAACCAAAGCGCGTACCGGAGCCAGAACCGGAGCTGGCTAAACCACGCACCACCCTCGTCATTATATTACGAAAGAGACCGGGCCTCCTAATTGCCGGAGGTACCAATATCAGCCCAAAGCCGCTTGCGAAGAGAACACGGAACAATCGTATAGTTCGCCCTACAGCCAAGTTACAAGGATAAATACGTACAGATACTGGAACTTGTTAAATTAAATAGGTATTATAAAATAAACCACTCTCACACCTGTAAATACGCTGCAAATACACTGCAAATACGCTGCAGATACGCTGCGATTGACTGGATTGCGTCAAATACGCTATCAAGTAGCCTCTATGGTGCTGTGCCATATATAACCCTAACCCTTTTGTGGGGGGGGTGCCCCCCCAGTAAAAATCAGGGTGCCCGCGCAGTAATTCCCTATAATAACGCTGTTGGTCTTGTTAACGTACATATACTTAACCTCAGTGTTTGAGAATTCCACGCGATTAATATCATCCTGTGCCCAGCTTCGTGATAGCTCTCGCCTGGCTTTCGTACCCAGCGTCGTGATGGCTCCCGCCCGGCTCTGTGGAAAATCCAGGAGAGGGAATCCACGTCACTTGATATGCACGCACAATTAACTTTTACGGGGTATCTTATTCGTACTATCGTCCAGTGTCGCGTACGCACGCACGTACGCTACCATGCAGTAAAAAAAAAAACCGTACCCCTAAAAACGCCGCACCAGATGTCTGGTCTTACATGCATGTATTTGACCCAGCTCCAAAGGAAAAAGAAAACAACCATGCCATGCCCTCCTGCGTGTGTAAAACTAAGACGAGTAAAATCCCCTCATCTTAGAATACATACATACAGAATACCTAGCAGGAAAACCCATTTGCCTAGAACCGAACCAACTTGTATTGCATGACCAGAGATCAACTGAACCGAACCGCACCACAAATGACCGAACCGAAAAGCACTGCCAGCCAGCATCCGCCTCCGAAATACAACAAACGAGATGATTAACCCATTTCTTGCTGTTCTTGTTGCCAGAAGGGAGGAGACTTCGGGCAAGTTATAGGCGAGGTAGGTAGTCAAAATCAGGTAGGCATACCAGCAGCAGCTCTCGACAGACGACGGAGCAACTGCGGCATCTTGCCCGAGATGAGCTCATCGATCGCTTCATCAATGCAGCTTCCATCTCCCACATTCTGAGCCCGGGTTCTGCGCAGCCAGTACTCAAACGGTCCGCGGTTCTTGTCGAGAGCTCCGCCCAGCTCGGTGCAGCGCTCGGCCGGGGTATGTTCGGCGTGCATGTCGGTGAAGTGGGTAATCATCTTGGAAATGTCCTTGAGAGGCCACTTGCAAGGCTGCGCCGGAGTGCGACCACTTCCAGCGAGGAGGTACTTGGAGGCCTCACAGAGACGGCACTGCCAGTAGCCGAGGCGTTGGAGGACGTTGTTGCTATCGACGCCCTCAATGCTGTCGTCAAGGTCGTGGACAGTGTTACCGTCTTGAGAAAAAGACTGGTCGTGGTCGGCGTTGGTATTAGTGGCCGACGGAGAGCTGGGCTCGCCATTCTTCAAGTTGGGCCGCTTGGTCAGCGGTGCACCACCATCCCAAGGGGTCGAGGCGCGCTTGGACGGAACGGCCGAGGGCCCTGCCGGAGTGCTCGCGGCGATGCGCTTGTACGGGGCTTTGCCGTTGGCATTGCCGGTACCGTTGGTAGAAGAAGATGAGGCAGCAGCTCCCAGACTAGCAGAAGCAGTAGTAGTGGCCTGTCCTGGGCGAAGGGGACGTCCGCGCATCTCGATGCGGAGTTTCTCGATGCGATGCTGGCAGTGGCGGATCTGATGGGCGAGATCAAGGCGGCGGAGCTGAAAGGTACGCATTTCCTGGGGAGTCAAATCCTCGGCTTCGAGCATAGACGAGCAAAAGCTGATATCATGCTCGTAGGCATCGATATCCTCCTGAAGCTGGCGAAGCGTAATCTCGTCCAGGTTGGAGTTTTCATAAATGTTGCGGGTACGGACAAGCGGAAGACGGCTGGCATCAGTACCACCATTGCTGGCCAACGCAACGGGGACCATGGCCGAAGACTCGCCGCTTCCAATGAGAGAGGCGGCGGGGGCTGAGCTTCTCTTTGATGCTGACATGGATGCGACCTGAGCGTCGTCCTTGGGCTCATCCGCTGTCATCTCCTGGTGCTTGGCTGATGTCGCCAGCGTCGTCTCAGAGGAGCTGGCGTCACTAATGGCGGCGCTGGACTTTCTGCCTCGGGCAGCAGCTCCAACGCCGGCGACTGTGATGCTGTTGTTGGAAACAGCAGTCATAGCCGGCGATCCCTGAGAAATTGAAAAAAGAAAAGAATCAGTCGCGTGCTCCAAATGGAATGCGTGCACCTCAGATGGATTCCGGAATGAAAAAGAAACCCCCGTGCTTGGCCACGGGCGGGCAAACCTGATCCAGAAAAGAGGACAGGTTTGACGATTGGCGATGACGAAACGGTCATATATGGTGAATGTGGGACTCGCCAGATTGTTTTCCCCTCCTCTTGATGAAAAGAAGAGGGATCTTGGCAGGAAAACCATCAAAAAGACTTACGAGGTGTCGATCGGGTTTTGGCGCGATCTCTTTGGTGGCCACTTTCTTCTTTGGCGCCATGGCGAATCAGGAATCAAAGGTGACAAAAAAAGAAAGGACAAGGAGAACAAATCAAAGGCGAAAAAAGAAAAAAAGAAAACAAGGGGGAAAAGAGGATTGGGTGGTTTGGTGACGCAGTCAAGCAGTGTGTGTGGATTCTGTTTGCTGCTTGCAGGTGCGGTGGTGACGAGCAAAAGAAATTGCGCTGTTTGGAAAGGAAAGAAAACGCGTAGTAGGTAGTAGGGGGAAGAGAGAGAGCTTTGTCTTTTTTTTTTCCCTTTCTTCTTTTTTCCCGCTTGCGCCACCCCACTTTTCGTTGGTTTGGCAACCAGCTATTGGCGGAGGGGTTTGTCTGACAAGGAAGGAAGTAGAAATTTTTTTGGGGCCCCGAGACCACCAGGATGCGAGCAGAACACACATCATCGTGGGGACTGCTAATCTGGTTCCACTCTTTTTTTTTCCCCTCGTCCGTCTGTCGCCTCCCTGTTTCACCCCTCGCCGACTGGCATTCCTCAGTAATTCAGCACGCATCATTGCTGCAATCACGTATTGGCACTTGTTTGTTTGTTTACTGGGGTTGCTTGTACTTTGCCGGCCACCTTTGATTGTTTCCTGCTTTGATATTCAACTCGGAGGCAACCAATAGCTTGCCATGGCCGGGATGTTGATTTTCTATCTACGAAGTACTGTTCTCATGATCGAATTGAATCTGCTTCCCCGGAGTCCTTTTTCGCCGTGGTAACGCACTCAGAGCGCGTCCGGATCGAAACTGCATTGCAGATGTGGCACAGCCTTGATTCGGAGTCACTTTTGGGGGGGGCGGACTTCAGCACAAACTTTCTTGATATGAATGAATGAACTTCTTTTGACTGCAATCACAACCCAGAACTTGGAAAAGACTGCCTCACCTGTGTCCCTGAACTTACTGTCTGTACTCTCGATTGGGTGTAGGTGATCCCGGTTATGTATTACCTGGCGATACAGGTCCTATCTTTCTTGGGCTGTGCAACCCCGACATTGCTAGTGACTCCCTTCGCCGATAGTGGGGTTGTGATTCTTGGACACACTTGGTGTTGGTGCGATTGTGTGCTGTGTTTGCTCAACGCGTTTGCTGTTCGTGGGGCTGTGACTGCTGATTGTATCGGGCAATCGCTATTACTCACCAACTGGAATCATAGTGGCACGCGCAGCATCGACGATGCTGGAGATGGAGGAGGGGTGCATGTGGTTCACGAGCTCTGGTTGAGGTATCCGGGCTTCTACACTTTGCTTTACAAGTTGTTCCTGTGTCAGCCTTTGATCAGTTAACTAGCCTTGGGTTTCATAGTATTAGGTGTCGTCTAACAATGAAAGCGTGCCGTACATGGAAGAGTGGAGAGGATGTGGATATTGGCTTTGGCGATGGCGTCAGCACTCTTCCGAGGATGGAAATCGACCACGAAGACGCCATGGAGGGAATTGGAGACAGAGAACAAGCTGGACGTGTTAAAAAGCTTGATCCATCGTCCCCGGAGCCATCGGAGCTGTCACCGGGATCCTTCGGGGTTGGATTGGGACTTGTGCTGGCCGTCCTGCGCGCTCAAAGGCCGCATCATACTCCCAGTCGTGCTTTCCTGACGGCTTCTCTTCCTCTGGGGGGAGCAGATCTTATCACGATTGTGTATTGTTAATGCATGCTCAGTGACTTTCTCCATTTTTCTGGGCCGAAAAAGTGCTGGCCTGTGTGATCTCCTCTGGGCCCTAGACGTCTCAAACCTGCCTTCAGAGACGCTCCAACGCTATCCTCAGAGACGCGTCAATGCTGTCTTCAGCGAGCCCTCCTCGGCCAGCGGAACTCTGGCCTCCTGCCTCGCCCCGATTCTTCGATTCCGTCTGACCCTGAAGTCTTCCTAGCACTGCATTGCTCGAGACCACCTGTCCGTTCTACGGCCAGTTCATCTGTCTGGCGAGGCTGTCGATGACCTCTTCAACATTCAAACTTGCCCTGGAGCTTCACCGGACGCCGCAAAAAATCAATCGTGCCCTCGCCCAGCCACGAACTGCCTTTAGATACCGCTAGACCTGACAGACTACTGGTGTTGCTCAGGAAACGATTGGCTGTGCCTGGGTGCCCTCCTGATGCCTCGATGAACGGAATTAGCTGTCGACACCGCTCTAGCCCCTATTCGCCGCCGTTCTTATCTCTACCGTCGCTACTGTACAAGCTCTGTTGGCCAATACTATACGCGGCTGGGTGGAAGGGGTCTCTTGGCAATCCAAGGCTCCTGTTGATGACCCGCGAACCTTCCGAGACCAGCACCGATGGCTGGGGGACATGTACGCTCTGGTGCGCTCGGCAGACATCTACCGACGCGAGCGCTAATACGATAGCACATTGCCTCGCCTATACATGTGAGATCGCCTCACTACACAGCCTGCGACGGCTGAATGGTTGTCCAGGCCTAGTTGCCCCAGGTTTCCTGAAGTAAGCGCTACCCGCGTGTTGCCTCCCACACCGCTCTGACTGACTTTTACTGGTAATAGATGTCTATTCCGAGGGCCAATGGGCCTCTTGACGGCACCCCCGAGGCAGAGTAGAGGCGCTAGATGGATACAGAATCAAACAAGGCAAAGCAACCTCGACTTGGAGCCGGTCCACAACAGTGTGTGATCTCGGTGGGCGACTTCGCTGCAGCGGGAGCTTGACACAGAATTGATGGGCCTCATCAGGTCTCGTATGTGCCCAGAAGCCTCGTTTCCAAGGGCTACTCTTTCCGAGTGACGTGGACGAAGACATCAGGCGTGTTAGCCCCTCCACGATCAACACCGCCAGAATACTGACTATTGTGAAGGCCAGGCCCCGCGAGCACGATCCTTCGAGAGAACACTGCAGAGATCTGGCGCCACATGACTCGAAGGATAGACTGGATTGTGGACTGCTGGTCTTGTGAAGAGGAACTGGAGGGCAATCGGTGAGCAGACCCCACGGTTCGACCGCCTCTCTGTTGCAGCGAGATACGAAGAAGATCAGAATAAGCATCTCTAACGCATTTCGCTGAGCTCCAGAACATGGCCACAACACATATACACACGCACGGAGACTCACGGAGGCTTCAAATGCTACCAAGACAGCTACCGTAGTCAACCGGGTAAAACTGAAGACGTCTTTATCCGACCCCCCGAGTCCGTGCCAAGGCCTATTGCTACGTTCCGATGATTAGCATGAACCACCAGGCTGGAACATCAATCGGGTAATTACACGGGCTCACCAAGAAAGAAGTCTCGGAAAGGAATATGTGGCAGGAAGTCTGCCAAGCCATGTGTGTGTGTGTCCGACACCTTCCCCCCCCACACACACATCAAAGAACGGCGCCTCCCGCTATGTACCTCTTAAAGTCGACAGCGGCTCGAGAATAAGCAATTACCGATAGACGTCCATCTATCCAGCCATGGCCTTCTTTCCCTGTCGCGTCAGCTACGGAGTCGGGACGATGCTCCTCAACATCATCATCGTCAGCATCGCTTTCGCGGCTGTTCCGAGACCAGCCCAAGCTCGCAGTACCACACGCTCAACCTGTGCTTGGTCACCCCGTGGCTCGCCCTATCCCTTTGAATTCCTATCCACCGGAACGTGCCCTTCCTCCTCTTCCTCTCTTCTTCCTTGGTCTCACGCCCCATTCTGTCCGGCCCCGACGGACCCCAACATTGGCGGAGAAGATCCTGATGACTGCGTCTTCACCTACGCCTCTTTCCGAGGCAACCAAGGTCTCAGCCTAATCACCTCTCCCGACCTAGCCACCAGTATTGCCGCCTACCTCGACGACTCTGGCGTTCAGGAGCGGTACCGAAACCATCCTTCTAGCCCACAAGCACCACCCTCCCAGACCGCCAGAAAACCCGAAGGGTATGCCATCCGCAAACTCCGCGGACGGGGTCTGGGTGTAGTCGCCACGCGGGCCTATGCACGTCACGAAACCGTCATGATTGGCCATCCGGCATTGCTAGTCCGGTTTGACTACCTCAACTCGGACCGGTTCGATGCCCGCGCGCAAGGCCGCATGTTGGAAAGAGCCGTCCGACAACTCCCCGAGGAAACGCGAAATTTCATCTATCATGACTTGGCGAAAAGTACCGGAGGAGAACCGATTCGCGATGCGATTAGGACGAATGCGTTTGGCGTGGAGATTGAAGGCGTGAACCACATGGCGCTATTCCTCGAGGGGTCTCGCGTGAACCATGGTTGTCGACCAAAGTGAGTTCATCATCAAATCAAGTCTGGACCAAAGAGAGAGAGAGAGAGAGAGAGAGAGAGAGTGCTAATAAAGGCTGCCCGATATAGTGTCTTTTGGAGGTATTCATACAAGGACATGGCCATGGAGATTGTGGCTCTACGACCCATCCAGGCAGGAGATGAGATTCTCCACAGTTGTAAGTCGTTTCATGTTCCTGAATCCCGAATCCGTTCTCTCACATACTTTGCCCGCTCTTTCCTGTCTTCTAACCATAATACTTACAACTACTTACTTACTTGTTAGACGCCCCACTCGGCTACACCATGCAGGAACGCCAAAGCATGCTCCAGCCCTGGGGTTTCCAATGCCGCTGCTCCATGTGCACGGCGCATCCCCACGTCATTGCCGAGTCAGACAGTCGCCGCGAGCGCATGTTTGAGGTGCATTCGACACTGAGCATGGCAATTGAAACCTCCAGTCTAAGCAAGGCGCGGATCGACGCGATCGTCAAGGAGGCTTTGCAGATTATTGAGATTGAAGAGCTGGATCCCCAGCTGGTCGAGTATCACCAGTTATTCGCAAAGGCCTACATGTCGATTAACGAGGTCGCCTCGGCAAGAAAACACATTGCCGCAGCGGAGGCCAAGTGGATCTACTATGAGGGAGAGGAACACTCGAATATCGAAGGGCTGAAGAAGCTGTGGCAGGATTTGAAGGATCTCGAAGAGGCTATCGGGGAAGACGAAGATTGACATGGTATCCGACATACCCGGCAGCGGGCCTGGAGATAATAAAGGTCAAATATTAGATCACGACCTTGGCACTCGAAAGCGTGACGTTCAAAGCATACAGCTCAACCCCTGAAAGATTGTTCCCCGGGTCCTTTACTCTGTAGCTTGGCAGCCACCGTCAACAGCCCTGGAAGCCGTCGCCCAAGTGTGAATCCGTATGGGCATTTCACAAAGTCATCAAGGGCTCGACAAGCAAATTCAAGTCTCGATGTAAAAGCTTCACAGCTTCATGAAAGAGGTCACCTGCAGCACCATGGCGGATTAGACTGGGTGTGGCTACTGCTGTGGTGGGACGTAGAGAGGAAAAGGGAAAAGTAGCTTAGGTCTGGCAGCATGTGGCGTAGCAGATCGCCCATCCAAAATTTCACGCCTTGATTTCTTGACCGCAAGGCTGGAATACTTCCTCGATATCTCGCATACACCCCTCCAGCCATAGATACTGCAAAAACCTGCAACCCCCCATCAAACCCGACGCTAAATATCTTTCGGGTGTTTGATTGCATCCCGATAATCAAACTCTGGGTCTGGGCATCAAAGGTTGTATTCCCTGGCCAACTTCTCAGCACACGCCATGCCGGTAAGATCTGCGCACGTTAGCACTCTTCCCCGAGGTGGATTCAGCCCGCTACTTACACGCTACTGCCTGGGTATGAGCACTGGGTAGGACCGGAACAACGCTCATATCCGCCACTCTCAGGCCTTCGATTCCAACAAACCGGAAATTGTTGTCCACAGCTGCATCGGCATCTCCGGGTTTCCCCATCTTCACTGTGCCCGTCATATGCCACGTTGAGGAAATGGTTTGTCTCCAATAGTCGAGCAGCTCATCGTCGGTAGCATCAGCTTTGGGAGCGGCTATGGCACCGACCGTATCCTTTGCATATCCCGGAGATTCCGTAAACCGAAGCGTGTCGCGTAAGGCCTCCACTGCGGTTCGGCGATCAAAGGCGGTACCCAAGAAACCCGGATCGAACTTTAGGGGGACGTTGGGATCGGAAGACTGCAGGGTAACGCTTCCACGGTTCTGAGCATTGTCGAGAAACACTAGCAGGCAGGAATAGTCGAGATCGTCGTCCGAGAAGCCGGGCATGAAATCGTGGATGGGGAAATGGGTGAAGACTTCATAGTGTGGGATGAATTCGTCCAGGAGGTAGTCTCGCTCTGAAGCTGGGAGTGCGAGGAACTCGGGTGACTCGGTATAGGTTTTGCCCAGCTTGAAGAAGCCAATGCCGTTGCCGCAGGCGAACTTGGCCCAGGGGCCGGTTCCGTCTTTCTTCCATTGCTCCAGGGCGGCGTCCCGGATAGATTGGTTCTGGGCGCCCCAGAAGGTTGACCGGCCTCCTGTAGACTCAGGGGTCCGCTTGTAGACCAGAGGGGTGAAGCCATGGTCTCTCATACCCCGTCCAACAGCTGGGGCGGAGAGAACAACAGGAATATTGAATTTCTTGAGCTGCTCTTCCGGGCCTATACCCGAATGCATTAGGATGCGCGGAGTATCCAGAGTACCGGCGGAGAGGATGACCTCCTTGGATGCAAAGTAAGTGGTTCCGTTCGATTCAACCCCCACCGCCTTCTTGCCATCCAGAATAACTCGCTGCACCGGAGAATCTGTCAGGATTGTGACCGTGTCTTGGAGTTTCGCGAGCAAGTCCCCCGCGGTGGAGCGAAGCCCCTTGTGTGCTGTGCTGATGACAACAGACATGCCGATCAGGTCACCCGAGTTGTGATCTTGGTTGATGGGATAGCCGGCCTTCTCGTAGGCATCAATTAACGGTAGGATATCGTTCTCCCACTCATGCGCGAAGCCAACGTGTAGAGGACCAGAACTTCCATGATCCTCGGGCTTTGGCCCGACGTACTTGGCCGCGTCCACTCCCGCTGGAGTTTCGGTATGGAAAGTCTCAAGGGCTTTGAAGCGTGCCTGAGCATACTTCCACGAGAAGCTGTCGTCAGCGACGATACGGGCCCATTCGTCGTAGTCTCTGCGAGATCCAACAGTCCAAACGCCAAAGTTGATAGCACTGGAACCGCCGATGCCTTTTCCACGGGAGTAGTCGATCTCGCGATCGCCGGCATTTGCTTGGGGAACGGTCTTGTAGCCCCAGTTCATTGGCTTGTTGAGAAAGGTGAGCCACCGCTGGCCGTCGACACGGAGGTTTCGGTCATCGTTCGGCCCTCCGGCTTCGAGAAGGAGAATACGGGGTTTCAATGGGGACTGCGCCAAGTTGAATGCAATTGCACTGCCCGCGGGACCACCTGTAGGATGCTACTGTTAGAAGAGTTGGATTCAATGGTTCTAATAATGTGCCTACTCCCGACAATGATGAAGTCGTAAGTCTCTGCCATGACACACAGGGTTGAAAGCGCTGAATGCTATGTCGAACTCGATGTTGTCGCCGCGCCGCGCCACACCTAGGGAAGCTGGGCTGGTCGAGCGCCAACGGTGCCATCTTTATACTTTGCGCTCGGTTTAGGATTCGGGGATTTGACGTGCGTTTGCGGCGGTTGTATTGTCAAGGTATCATCAAGGGAGCGCCAACGGGAGGCGGGATATTGGGGGAGAGGATATGGACTCATAGTACTGGCTTTTCGGGAGAGAAAAAATAGGTAGCAATGACACCGTGCATGCAGGCAGCTACCTAGGGTCTAAGACCCGATGTGAAACCGAGTATATTGAGGTGACAAAGGGGTGGCAGACTCCAATATTCTGCATGTCGCCCGAGCCCACCCGGTGTCGTGCGAACCCACCTGCCCGACTCGCGCACGGCCAAGCCTGTCGTTATGCTCCTTTCGATGAGTGAGTAAGCGACAGCGGGGTCGCCATCTATGGTTTATAATGAAGAAGGTGCGAGTTACCAGAAACAGCAAGCACGCGGACTTTGGCCGCGCGCAAAGCAAGGGGATTTGGAATTCTAGGCCGAGCCACCGTCTTCTCTCGAATCGACGACTGCAAATCTAGCGCAATCGTTCTGGGGTCCGCGCTGCGCAATTGGCATCACAACTGGCTGGTGGTTTCGTGCTGCGACCATGCTGCAGGCCCGGTAGAAGCCGGTCGGTAAACCGTTTGGAACCACAGCTCGAAGCACCCCTTTCGCGTCGCCCCCATCATTAATTCCCTTGAAGAATACAAAACTGGTTGGGTCCGGGGCAATCACAGCCCGCAGGCTATCAATCCGCTGGATTACCACGTGGCAATGTCCCATCACATAGCCTTCATCGTCGAGATCCTGCGGTGCGGTGTAGTAGGTTGATGCCGGATTTGACTGAAATCCGGGCCGAAAATTGTGGGTTTGCACCAGAACCTCAAACGTCGTGTTTGCAACAAGTTGGTCTCCGGGCTGCGGGCTCGTGATCAGCGTGCTGACCATCTTGCTCACCGAAGGAATCTTTCCCATGGGAATTCCATTGCAGGAACCATTCTGGACCTGCTTCCCATTGGTGAGCGTCTGGCCAGCGCAGAAGTTGATGAAGTTCGCTGGATCGCTGAAGATTTTGATTAGTGGTCAAGTTCAACCTCAGATCACATTGAATCGATACCCGTCCTAGGCACTTACGTTGCTGATATGGACTGCCCGGGCTGAATACCTGTAGTTCCATTCTCTTGACCTGTCAAGGCGCTTGCGTTTTGCAGTGCTCCAGGTACGAGACATGTGGCTTGCTGAGGACTCTGACGCCGCTCGCTCCCCGCATCACCCCGCCTGAGCTTGGTGTTGCCCGAAGCCACCCCCTGAACAAAGATGGCGTGAAGAAAAAACCATGTTGTCAGCACTACACGTAATGTCATGGTGGATTTGATTATCAGTTTGAGACGTGTATCATGTCTTGCACCTTTCACTTTTTGCAGATGGGCGATTGCCGTTCTATCTAATACCTAGTCGGGAATCTTCGGCATGTTGGTTGGAGCTGCTCATATCTGTCTCTGACCTGAATTGCTGGATAAATACCATGAAAGACCCGTGATTTCTCCCATTCTCCCATGGTCACAAACAAGCTTCATTCATCAGCTCTCGGCGTCGACAACAACGCCAAGGTTTAGCAGTTGTGTCTTTTGGGGAAATGAGGAGAGTGACATGAAGCGGCGATGAGGGGCAGATGCATGTGTGGGGAGCATTCAGATGCGGCGCGGAGGGGTTAAGGTCGTTCTCACCAAGCCCCTTCAGTTTTGACTTAAAACCCACCGACAAACCACAGTTACCAATAATAGGTAGTATAGGCGGGCTGATTCCACAGGAATCTTCACAACAGTTCTTACTCCGTAACCCCCTACGTTCTGGGCTTTTTGATCGGCGTGAAAGAAGAACAACCTGCGCCGATCTTTTGCTTTTTTGGATTCCTCAGCATTGCATCTGTCGCAGCGCTATCTGCTTGTTGAGGAAGTGGAAGCGGATTGACCACACCCTCTTTTCCTTCCCGCTGCGCAGTTTGTCGGCGCAAATCGATTGGTGAAATGGCCTCCATGTCAGCACCGTGATGCGATGCATGCATCACTAGCGGTCTGGGGAAATCGTCTATTGGCTCCTCGGCAACCTCCTGTTTCGTGGCGGAGGCTGAGCGGGGACTGTGATATCGCGCCGAGCACCCATGTCGTCCTCTCATTGTTTCTTGGCCGCATGTTGGTAAAAAAGATGCTGTAGTCTGCTGCAGTCTGATGCCGAGTATCCAAGAGAAATGACCATGCAGAGTGTTCTTGGGATGATAATCCTTCCTGTGGCCTGGCGTCGTCCAGCTGCCAGAGCTCAAACAAAAGGGCGAACTTTTGAGGTTATGGTGACAAATCTTGGTCATCGGAGCCCGATCCGGCAGTTTTTCCTGGGACAGCGACTTGACCACCCTCGCTAATAAGTAACGAGCCAAGCAAATCACCTACCTACATGGGCGAATGCTCCACTGGGTGACTGGCGACCCATTATTTCCTCCCCATCTCTCTGTTTCGTCAAAACTCGTCCGTTATTCCCGCAACGTCCACCGCAAAACTACCATAACCCATACCATGGTCGATCGACCGACATTTCGTTTTCGCTATCGGACGGACTAGCATCGCCTGTCGCCCGCCTTCCTTTGGCATCCTTCGGCTGGTTGCGCGATCCTTCAGTCGGTCGGGATCCAGCGGCGCAGCCCCCATCAACCGGCCCGGGTTGGGCGGCACTGGGCAATTTCAGTCGGGCGGGGTCCAACAACAAACTCTAATCGTCCCCCCAAACTGCTCCAACAACGCTGCCGTCGCCGCGGATTGGCTCGCCCCCCTGGCGGGAGGAGCGCGCGATGATGCTGGGGTTTCGCCTGCGATTCCACGGCTTTGTCACCGTATTTTTCCTTCTTAATTGGGCGTGCACTGTGTTCGCAGCTGCGGATCCTGGCTACCACAAGCTCGAACGCAGAATTCCTGGCGAACATGTTATCCTCGCCGACTGCAGGGATAACAACGCTGTCGTCTCGTCGCAGATGGCCTACTACAACTCCACGCCTGGACCACGACCGAACGATGTTTCCATTGTACATACGAATCCGGGAGAGGCTGCTCTCTGGATCAACAGAGTGACCGAGGGCCTCTTCACCGACACTGGCGTGACCTTTGTCGCGACACTTGGCCCCAAGGTGGCTGATGGGCAGTTTGCGGGAACCGGACAGAATGGCTATGCCAACTTTACCTGTTGGCAGAGATATTTCAAAGAGTTGTACAAATATGATGGCACAACCTGCTCGCAGGTGTACGACTGCAACCACGATGACCCTCCAGGTCAGTTTGCCCCTCTCTTCCTTCAATCACATCCCCAGATGCTTCACGCCACTAACAGCCTGCTTATAGCGGTTCTCCCCACCCCTATTGACGGGGGCGACAGTTCGCCTGCTCCCTCGTCATCCCAGTCCCAGGGAGGAGTATCGCAGGGAGCGGTTGTCGGCATTGTCGTCGGCGTAGTCGGTGCCGTCCTACTCGCTGCTTCCATAGGCTTGTTCTACTGGTATTGGAAGCGGACACACAACAGCAAACAGGAGTCCCCGGCGTATTCCAAGAGGGGTGGTTTCTGCTGCGGGCTCTTTGGGGCTAAGGAGGTTACAGAACAGCCGCCGGGCTCACCGATTCAGAGCGTGAAGGAGTACCCCGCGGATGATCCAAACAAGGTATTCACGCCCATGGCCTATGAACTGGATGGGCATTGGAATCGCGCCGAATTGGAAACGGGCCATGGGAGGGTGGAAATCGATACGGAGCACAAGGCCGAGATCGACTCGACACCGGCAGAACCATTTAAGACGCATCAGCACATATCGGAGGGTATAGACTCGCCTTCGTTGGGATATCTGCCCTCGCCACTCACCGCGGGTCCCGAAAAACCTCCCTTTCACCAAAACGCCGACTTTATTGAGCCGGCCAACGACTACCCGAAGAAATAAATGTGAATATGGGCTGGCCAGATATATACGATACGACGGAGGTCGGCGTCGATTTTACTTAATCTATTTTCATCTGCCGTATTGCCATGTAACATATAGGAGATTACATTGGTCTCATGTTCCTGAGTTGAACGTGTTCAGCCACATTGCAAAACCTTAATTCAGATACCCAAGCGTGACGCATCCTCCATCAGATCTGACTAGACTAGGTGCCGAGAGAGAGAGGTGTTAGATGAGGGACATTGCGTAGATTTCGCCCACCCCAACCAACCCCTACAACAACAAGAGATGGAATTTTGCTTACCCGCCCCACAAACCAACACTCACTCAGTCTATCAGCGTCATTCCCGCACACAATGCCTTCTCTTAGCAGGTACAGCCAAAAGCCGAAGCACAGGTCTCCAGCACCGTTTCTGAGCTGCAGTTATCCAAGTTGAAGCACGCCAGTCCCACCCCGCTTTCGGGCCCACCGCACTTGCACAGGTTGAGGCAGTTCACCAGAGCGAGTTTCTGACCACCCCCACAGTCTAGAAGCGGTTGATTGGAGTTGTGACAAGAAAACCCGTGGGAAGACCCGAGAAGGGAGATGAGAGTGATGATGCCGGTGGTGGAGAGGAGACGCATGGTGGTCTCGTGATTGGAATAGGTACGGTCTTGAGATTTGGTGATCTTTCTGGTTTAGGTGATGATGGCGGTGATGAAACTGGGAGTCTTGGGCATTGGATATGTGTTGCGACATGGAGTCCCCCTATTTGTATTCCCTTCCAGACTGATGATGAGTGACCCTGATGATGAAAGACTCTAATGATGAGAAACAACAGACAGAAGCGCATAGGTAATCACATAACTTTTTTATGGTTCAATACTTGTCAAGGGTCGGTAAGATGGTGTGAAAACGGATATCTTATCCTCGCGAGACTGAATAAAGGTTGAGAACCGAGATTACCACCCACCTCACCTGCCCACTCGCTGCTGAAGCTGAACTGTCAATTTCAGGATTTCAGGATTGTAAAAATTTCATTGTTGACAAAATAACTTTTGTGATCACGATATCTGGTACCGGAGTAGAATAACAGGTATTGCCGGGTTCAATCACGGCGTTCAAATGCAGAAAACTAAACAGCTCGGTTAAGCCACCTCTTTGGGTGACTTTGCGAAGGTGAGTGAGCCAGTGAGCGAACACACGTAAGGAACTCTGCACGCGGCTAAGACCGCTCAGCTACGTGCCCCCTCTGAGGCTCATACATTCACATTACAGCAAGTTCGCTGATAGTTGTTCAACTTGGCCTTGTCCTTCACGCCTTCTCTAACGTTGCGGCTGTGCCCCATTCCCTGATAACGTGATTTCTTTCGTGGTTCGTACATCCGGATACCTAGTCTCCACAAGCAAGCGCCCGGATATTTTGACCGTTGCTGTCTCGTCACCGCCTCTGATTTGTCACATGCGCTCATTGTGTATCTCCCGCTTCGTACAACAGTATATGCTCGGCTGTCTCTCGGAAGTAGTCCTGCAAGGCACACGGGGTTATCTGGCGCCGGAAATATTCTGCGATGACGTGCTGTAATCGGTGACACCTTCTCCGTGTCGGTCCCAGAGAGAAGCCGCCACCGTACGTACGGCAGGACGGATCCACTCATGCAATCTGGGTGACGCCAAAAAATCTGCCTTGAACTTCATAAACGCGGCACTGCAGCTCAGTTTAACGTCACATTCTGCTCTCTACCTACCATTGACCTATTCTCACTCTGTTTGTCGACTTTACGGACGTACACTCCGCTTTGCACACTGCAGCTCTGACACACGTGTCTCGCGCCTTCCCTTTCAATCCTCGCCCACTCATTGCTCGCCAACTAGCGTCTCATTTTCCGTCTCCACCTTGTGCGTGTTGTCCTCAGACTCGTAGTCTTGAATCCCTAAGACGACAATAGACCAGCCACTCCCTGGGACAAATTTCTCAAGGATAATCGAATGGGTAAGAAGGTACATGAGTTACCTCACAATCCAGATTTCTCCTGTCGCAGATCGCTTGCTGACTGGCACTATTTGAAGGATCCGATCCGTTCTTCTCTAGGCCAATTCTCGAGAAAAGAGCCCCCGGAGCAAAGAAACAACATGCAAGGTTCTGTCTGATGACGGTGTACGCTGAGACCCGCATCATCAGTGCGCCCTCACAGTACATTGATCTTCGCTGCCTTGAGGAAGCCGAATTCATGGTAGCATTTCTGCGGCAACTGGAACTCGTTAGGGGTGGCTTGCTATGCTTGCACTCGAAACAGCTGAAACTAGTCCCACCAGGGCCACAAAACTAGAGTCTATTGGGTCCCGTTCTACTGCTTTCCAGATTGACGCGTTCATGTTTTATTTGACTTCTTACCGCCTTGCCGCCCATCGCCGCATGCCGTGACCTTCCTGCAATTGGAGGGGCTGTGGAGTAACATGAGTGTGGCTTTAAATTCTCGGCCTGCTTTCTGGGTCGGATTCCCGGGCAAGAATATCGAAGTGTTGACGCTTTATCTAGAGCCTCTTTATCTACGCTGGTTAGTTCAATAGATCGCCCAACTCCATACACTGGCTGGAACTGATTGAGTCACTTCCCTTTTAGCACTTCTGGCAGTCAGACCCAAGACATCAAGATCGGATGGCGCGACACGATGCAGTCCGGCATGCAAACCATCCGGCTCAGGGAAGTCCTTCGGTTCTACGACCTCAACGACGCTGACCGTGCCACGCTATGCCTCATCTTGGGACGCTCTCTGCTTGATCTTCTGCAGTCTACCTGGGCCAACACGCACAAATACCTCACGAGAATTGCGATACAGGATCAGTCGCGGGCCGTTGTCAACGCGCGCATGAAGTATCCTCAACGTATAGTGCAGCAGAGCCCCAGTCCGCTTATACATTTGCAGGTGATGAAGCGAATCTTTTACAATCTGATGGGTCACCACAGCGGTACCTGGAAGATGGGGGAATACAAGGCCGGGAATGGCCTCTAGTGACTTTTGCTATCAGTGCGTCACTGTGCCTGCGCCTGTCTGGTCCGTTTCCGCCCAAGGATAGAGAATTCTCAGATGTATGTAAATGAGATTTAAACAGTTCTGCTCACAGTCCCCTTGGAATAAAAACTGGAGGTAGAAGGAAGGTTTTTGGGTAGTGAAGAGAGAGGGAAAAAAAAAAAAGAAAAGAAAAGAAACAAAGTGGCACAAGAAAACCTCAAGTGTAGTTCGACATCGTTTATTGGGCGTTCTTGAAAGTCAGTCGGCACGACGGGTGTACCCATGATGCACCAATTATGCCACTGGCGAAAATTTGTCATGTTGGCAAAGTATAAATAGGGCAGGTAGGTACCTCCTTCCTTCCTGGCTGACTGACCTACTGACCTAGGGCGCAGGACAGGATTCACGTGTTCTGGTGCCTAAGGTGCCTAGGTAGGTATGTAGGCAGGTAGGTTTTCAAGGGCGGCCCCGTTTTTGTCGGGTGTTTTCCAGCATCCTTCAAGCTTTTTCCTCCCCGAGACAAACTACCTTACCCGCTGCCATTACCTGACGCGATACGTCTCGGTAAGATCAACTGCCAAAGCTTCCATTCTCGAGTACCTACCTACAGCACAGGATGCTATCTCAAACGACATCGCGTCCGTCACGACACAACCAAAAATCCGACGCTGCCAGCTCTCTAGGAAAGGCCTTGTGTTGTGGGTCGAGAGGGATTGCTTTGACAAGGCATTCCTCAACAATTCCGAAGATTCCAAGGACAATCATGGCTCATTCATAAGCTCCCTCTCAGGGACCGAGGCTACGCGCGGATTTGTCAACTACATTCTCGCTCAGGTATGCTCTAAGCTGGCTACCTATCTAGGTTGGTATACGTTACCGTCTAGGTCAAAACGGACCGAACACTAACCATAAACACATTGCACCCACGAAATCCAACGGGCCACTGAAACGTGGGGGGCGGACGTATCTCCAGATCACCCGACATGGAATCTTCATGCGACGAGGCCAGTTGCGACGCCTCGCAAGGACATACGAGCTACCCCCATGATGCTCGCTAGAATGGTTGAGGAAACCCTCGGCCGACCATGCGTTCTTACCAGGAGGTTACGTCCATCTGACACAATGCCCACCATGCCCTACCAGGTAACGAGTACACTAGTGTAAACTAGTCGTCGCCACCATACAACTCGGTAGCGCGGGCCGTGGGCATAGGTAACAACGGCGGTGGGACCAATCTGGTAACCGAGGACTAGGTACCCCACGAGATTCCACCGATTCCCATATCCAATGGCAATACGAAAGAAACCATCGGCTGGCCAAAGCGACGGCGTCATGCTAACGGCCATCAGCGTCCCATCAGCCCCGTAAATGCCCCCAACAATAGCACTGTCCAATCTGTCAGTCTTTGGTCCCAGTGCCGACGGCGACTTGGGTCACTTGGCAGGGCAATTAAGCGACCCGTGCAAACGGGCTACTCGTCCCAAGGCGTGGTTGCCTAACCTTCTGGAATGGAGGAGAAGAGACAATAATAAGGGGTGGCAAAGGGGTATAAAGCTGTGGTGTTTTTCCCGCTGATTTTTCCCATTTCTTCAGGCTAGTTATTGAGACTGACCTCAACTCCAACCATGGCACCTCTCAGTCGGTTGTTTGTCTCTTTGCTCGCTGCAGCCGGTGCAGTGGCCCTTCCTCAGGATGCTGAGATTGAGGGTCGACCCGGCAGACCCGGCGGACCCGGAGGACCCGGAGGACCCAGGCCTCCTCCTGCTTGCCGGCCCCGGGAAGTGAGACTTCGCAAGTCATGGTATGTCAATTCTCTCGGTGTCCATCACCCAACCATCCCACTAAAAATTGACTCAAAGGCACACCCTCACCAATGTCGAGAAGAAAGCCTATCTCGACGCCGAGCTTTGCCTGATGAACAAGCCCTCCAAGCTCCACATCCGGGCCAGCCGCACCATCTTTGACGACTTCCAAGCCGCCCACGTGTTGCTCACAGAAATCGTCCACTATGCAGGACAATTCCTCCCCTATCACCGCCTCTTCGTCTGGGCGCACGAGGAAGCCCTGCGTCGCGAATGCGGCTACCGTGGTGCCCAGCCCTACTGGAACGAGACCATCGACGCGGGCTCCTTCTCCACTTCGGCCCTGCTCGACCCCGTCTTCGGCTTTGGCGGAAATGGTGTCGGCGCCTCCCGCTGCATTGCCGATGGCCCCTTTGTCAACTACACCAACACGCTTGGCCCTGGCTATATCATCAACGACCACTGCATTGACCGGACCATCACCGACTTTGTCAGCTGGGCCGGCCACAAGCAATACGCGGACCGGTGTCTCGCCAAGGCCAACTGGCTTGACTTTTCCTTCTGCGTTGAAGGAGGCCCGCATAACGCCGGACACGGGGGTGTAGGCAGCCAAATGGGCAACCCCATCTCCAGTCCGGGCGATCCGCTTTTCTACCTCCACCACGCCTACCTCGATATGCTCTGGGCCAAGTGGCAGGCGGTAAACCCCACGGTGCGTCTGACCGAGATGGGAGGCAAGAACCTGGGGGATTTGTCGACAGAGTTTCCCGGAGAGTTATTCCCGACCGATATCCCGCCGCCGCCGGGATTCCCGGGTTTTGGCGGACCGGGTGGACCGCCGCCGGTGGATCTGAGTAGGCCGAGCGATGTTCCGTGAGTTTATCTCTTCTTTTTTGTTCCCATATGTTTTGTTTTTGTAAAAATCCGAGGCTAACAGTCTGAATCTAGTGCTCCCGTTATTATTGGCGACCCGGGAAACACCACGACGCTCAACCATCAGCTGCAAATGCTGGGGCTGGTTGCGGATCTTACCGTTGGCCAGGTCATGAACACCAAGGGGGGACATTTGTGCTACGAGTATGATCAATAAATGGCGTCTAGGCTAGGCCGTAGTATCTAACTGAGTCTCGTAATAACAATGCAATAAAGTCCACTGCAAATGCGCGTCTGAAAACTTTGTCCGAAAGCAGTGACAATGTGTGCAAATTCCAATTTTCCTTTCAGGGCAATTCAGCATTTGCTGCAGCGCAGTCTGCAGTCCGCAGCTCGCAGCCCGCAGTTACAGCCGCGGCAGCTCAATCCCGTCTGTCCGTTCGCCTCAGGATTTGACTGGCCAAACAATGCAACATCAATGGCAAGGCTCAATTCCGGATCCCGGCTATGCTGCAGGATAGAAAAAGTCTCAGTGTCTGACAATCCGGCTGACATTGAAGAGGATGCTAGGATTTCCCTGAGGGTCGAGACGTGCCTTTTTTCTTTTTCTTTTTTTCTTTGGGGGAAGGGGGGTTGCTGCGTGCATGTTGCTCGGTGGCCGCTAACCTGACTTTTAACTTATATGTTTTATTCCGATATCCCCACCTCGTAGCTGAGCAGTAGAATATGAATAATAAACAGCATGTGTATATGGATGATGCACACCCCTGATTTCACTCTCCAACTATTTAGAGTGGGGTAGTATATAGTAGTAGTATCTTGTTAACGTGACGTGCAAAAACGCTCTTTCTCATCACAGTCTCACACCCTTGTCTGTCTGTCTGTCAGCTGGGATGTTTTTCTAAAGGGCACACACACAAAAAAGCCCAACAAGCATGCCTCACCACTCAGTGCTCCCACTCTCGTAAGCAAAGCGCAGCAGCAGCAAAGCGCAGCATAGCAAAACGCAGCACAGCTTAACCGCATCTACCCGCGCCGCCGCCACAATTCCACATTCTGCATTCTGCATTTCACATTCCACATTTCTGCATATCCGCGTATCACATTCCACGTCTTCACATTAACACCTCATTGGTGCACTTTCCCGACTCACGAACGGGCAGTCAGTTGCAGTGTCTCCCCATCAAATAGGCGCCTGGTTGCCTGATTGCCTGGTTGTCTGCCCCACACTACACTGCCTACCTGCCTACCCTACACAAGTACCGTACCTTACATACCTTAGTTAATCCTACCTACCTAACTAAGTGCGTTGTGTGCTACCTCCAAACCTAATTCCAAGCCCAATCCCGGCTCTACAAACAGATCCGCACCGCCCCGCACTGTACTGCACCGCACTGCACTGCCTTGTCTTTGCCGTACTGGGACATGAGACATGAGACATGGAATATGAGAGACATGGGACATGGGACATGCTCGGGAGCTGGACATGGGCCAGCCCAGGACTCAGGATTCAGGATACAGGAGCCAGGAGCCAGGAGCCAGGATGGATACAATGTGCGCTCTCTACCTACATTCTACATATATACATCTGTTAAAGGTGGACTGATTGATTGGTTGGTTGATTGCCTGAGCTTGCAGTATAGCAAATGCCCATGTCGGATGACACAGTTTTGGGGAGAAAAGGGTGTTTGAGCTGTACGAGACAAGGCCCTGCCTGTACTTGTGCGGACTGCAAAAAAAGAAAGGAGAATAATAAACAACACCAAGCAGAACACAGAAAAAAAATAAAGTCTCGGGTACGGGGAGTTGAACCCCGGGCTGCTGAGACCTCAACTATCGCATGGTACAGTTCATACAGATCATGAGAGTCAGCGATGTTACCGCTACACCATACCCGATGAGTCGCTGTGAAAGGTATGGCTCCAAACTTTGATAATATTACTCCACCGCTAGTCAAAGGTTCAGAGACTAAAAAAAATGGAACATGGGACAAAAAGCTCGGATACGGGGAGTCGAACCCCGGGCTGCTGAGAACTCAAACCACCTCGTAAGATAGCCCTGAGAGTCAGCGATGTTACCGCTACACCATACCCGATTGCTTGTGTGGACTTCAATCCAAACTTGACTCAATATCCTGCACTGCCAGAATTTACATGGTGGACGTACGCCTTGGCGATATGGCAATCCACTCTTCTCCACATGTCATAATCTCCATTCTGAGAATACCCTGCCATCCAAAACGGGATGAAACCCGAGATGATATTGAAAGCTTGTCATCTATATCGTAGGTGTCGTAACGGCGTGATAACATGCCTTGTCCCTCCCAAGATCAAATACCCTATATGCCCGACCATCCATTTCCAAAACCACTGGGAAGAACGCCGCAATTGTGCCCGTCGACTAACATAATAAGTTCTCGCTCCTACATGGTTGCGCGGACACATCGCCGACTAAAAATGTTGTCATGCCATGTCCCTTACAAACAGCCCAAGACAGACCCTCGGCGACCCATCGTCACGGCTCTGGGGACAGCGGCTGGGCTTCCGGGGATGCGATGGCAGAATCGGAGCTCGCCGGGGGTTCCGGGGGTTCCGACTCTGGCGACGCCTCGGGCTCGGCCTGCGGCGTAGTCTCGTCAGTGGCTGTCCAGCCTGTGCACGAACGGATACCAACCTCAGGGGTCACCGGTGGAGATTGCCTCATTGCATCATCAGACGACCGCCTCTTAGCATTGACACGCGCTTTCCCCTTCAGGTCAGGGGAGGGAGGCGGCTCTTTGAGAGGCTCGCCATCCTTGGTGTGGCAGGCCTTGACGAGGCGATGCCGCTGATGACTGGAGTCAGCACTCACCCAATTCACCGAGAGTCAAGTCGGCAACAAACCTTGAGGGCATCGCTACGCGAGAACTTCTTGTCGCAAGTTGGACAGGGGAAAGGCTTCGCTGCTATGTGAATGCGCTTGTGCCTCTTGAGATCGTGGTTCCGACTGAAGCGTTGCGAGCACATGTCACAAGGGAAGGGCCGGTCTTGTATTATGGGCGACACTTGGAAAGCAACAGGGGCTGGCCGTAGGGGGCGCTCCCATGGCCGCAGGTTCTAGACGGGAGGTTGGCCCACGGAGCTTGAAACAAGAGAAGACAGAAGAACATACCGTGACTGTCAGGCGCCCAAGCCCTGCCCGGTCCATGGGCGAGATGAGACTGGATATGGGCGGCAGGCGTTCGGCGGGACGCGGAGGTGACAACTGGCCGGCAGCGCCGGGAGAGCCGGGGAGAGGTCGGCGTGCTGGAGGACTACCGGGACTGGTGCTGAGGTCGGCATTGGGACCAATGGCTCTGTCTGGGCTGACATTGTTGGCGTTGTTGATGGCGGCATTGGCGATGGCAGCTATAGAGGTAACCTTGGGATCGTGTGGATGAATGAGCGGGCCGGGAGGCCGGGGTGCCAGTCGGCGCGGTTGAAGCGCGGCCCCGCCTGCAGGGTGCGGAAGGTGAGACTGGAAGGGTGAGAGAGACGCCGCTCTGTGAGGATGAGCGAGCACCGTGGCTCCGGTCGAGTATCCCGGGCTGCTCTCGGCCGAGTACGAAGGTGATACCGAGGGCTGTCGCGGGGTGCTCCCGGAAGCGCTGGCAGCGGATGTGGGCGGACTCAGCGTGTCAGCCGCAGTAGCAGCGCGCGGGAAACTGGGTTGCGGAGGGAGGGTGAATGGGGGGAGTACGGTCCGCGCCTGGGGCCGGCGGGACGCAAGCGACGACGGAGTCGCCGTGGAGGGAGAAGATTGCGTCGCGGCCATGGCAGCGACGGAAAAGTCGTTCGGGTTCTCGCAGCGCTCCCAGTCGTGAGATGCAGGACGAGAGAATGCAAGACGGTGAGCGTTCAATCAAAGCTGAAGAAGAGAAGAGGGCCATGGACGCTGCGAATTGGAAAGCTGTGCAGTGGCTGTGTGTGCACCTTTTAGGTATCGCGCGACATGCGCTGGGCCTTGGCAGCGCCCTCTAGTGAGTGGTGACGCCGCTTTTCAATTGCTTTTTCTTCGCGCCATCCCGCCCCGAGTTTGCTGAAAAAAGTTGCTTCTTTCTCTGCCGCGCCCGAAACATTGCAGCTCGCTCTCCATCCAGCGAGCGCCTCCAGCGCAACGCGCTCCTTCCCCCAAACGGAGCCGCGAGATCAGGTCTCCTCGCGTCTCACCCCGCTATCTGTCTGTGATCGGGGAAGGTGCGAGCGGGCGACACGAAATTTTTTGCGGTTCTCCCCCCTGAGTCAGTCAGCGACTTTTTGTCGCAGGGGAACATGGCAAACAAGGACCCAAAACAGCAAAAAGATTCATCAGGACTTTCGGAAAAGGTCCCGCCTGTGGTCGCGGGGGCCAAATAGCGGGCAGCGGGCTGGTCGCGGGCATCGCGGGGCGTCTGAGCGCAGAGCTGGCATGCCGTTTAACGTCCAATCCTGCTATCTCGGCGCTTTTCCGTGGTCCGAAGGCTGCGTCGGTGGCGCCCGTCAGCCTGTCACAGGACGTCGTTGTGCTCTTGCATCTGCATGGCTCAGCGCCACCAAGCCACCATCGCCAAACAGGAAGCGCCACCACGGCGGGGGCACAGGGTTGACGGGACTTGACTGGCTGGAAGTCGGCCCCTCGCGCCATGGCGCGGGCCCAGAACGGCCTGTCTCCCGAGAGGGGAACTTCGATCTCGGTCGGCGACAGGGGGGAGGTGCTTACGGGGGGCCTGCTCACGCCGCCGCAAAAAGGATTCAAGCAGCAGCGGACGGAAAGACAGAAGGCGCGAGCCAGTCCACCACCGCCAAGGGGGAGGCTGTTTAGCGCATTTCTTTTGCATCAAAAAGTGTGCTCGCCACGCAGCAGCTGCAAACATTTTGCGCCAGTGGCATCTGCGACCTTAAAAGCAGGTGAATGCGCATCATCGACATGTGGCGCGGACCAAATTGCATCCGGGCTGACATCGGAGATGCTACGTCCAAGCACCTTATTGGCGAGAACAGGGCCGTGTTAGCTGAATGTGGCCTACAACTTGCCTGTGCCCAGCAGCTTGGGAGCAGTTCCGAGCTCGGAACTGAAAACGCCACGAATTGTCATGTCAAGCACCTGTCACGCACCACGATTTCCGAGTCAGAATCCATCGCCGAGCTGTTAGCCCGATAAATATTTGCGCTCGACGGCCCCGTACTTGGCGGGATCGAGAGGTCGGTCGTGTCCGGTCGACCTTTTCTCCCTCGGTAGGTACTTTGTACGAGACGCGACACAAGTAGCCACAACAAGTCCCGGCCTGCTGGGTTGGACTGGGGGGCAAGAGCCGATGATGACAGGGGAATCCCAAAGGACTCGGGTCTGGGAGCAATGGAATTCCAGGAACACTGATTCTGCATTTAGAATTTTGTCAGCTCAGCTCCTCTCCACATTCCCGCTGATAAATGGGAATGGACTTGGACAAAATCCCCTTACCCAGTCATCTTGAGGGGACGCGACACGAAACACAGTTCTCACATCAACTTGGAAGAGCATTTCAGGCAGCAGGAAGACAATCCCAGCGCTGACCAATGTGTCGAGCCACTGTGCCCAACCAGACGATCAATATCAGAACTTTAGATAATATTCACATTGTTAAAACTTGCACATAGTCACATTTATTCGTACGAACCAACCACTCGATAGATCCTTTTGTTTGAGTCAACACGTCAGACTGCGCCGCGTGCGGGCAGGGTCCCTCCTTCCCCGGCTTTTTTGCCTGTATGGTTGCCTTGAACTTGATTCGACCATACCGCATTCAACAGCTAGTACCAGAGACGCGTTTCAGAGGGGTTGCCGGTTTGCTACTGCGCAGGACCTAGGCATCCCATGATTGAGTTCTCCACGAGGTTAATATCCAAATCACTCACTCGCCTTTGAATATTTTTCATCTTGGTTTAATGCGCAGACCGACCGCCACACCTAGCACAAACCTGCAAGCCACTAGGTCACCAGCTGATCAATTGCACACAGTACAGAGTCCCCGCTCATCCTAAATCACCACGTCTCGCACTAACGATTCATCAGGAATTTGGCTTTTTCACATATATCTCCCATCATGGTAACAACCAGCAGCATTAAGCTGGCTCCTGTCGATTGGACAAGGGGATTTGGCCCATTCGGTTTTTGGCCCGACGACGATGGCGACACATACAATGGCCCGCCGAAGCTTGAGCCCCGTATGGTTTTTTCCAGTGAGGAAACCGCTGCAAGCGAGTGAGTCTAGCTTCTTCATGATTCATCAGTGAACCGCTATCCATCCTGGTATCTGGTTTACACGACTGGGCTGGACGCTAATAGAAACCAACCCAGGTTGAGACCGAACTTTCCTATCTGGAAGCTACCTCTTGAGATTCGCCAAAACATTTACTCGTGTTTCACTGATGCCTTGCATGGTAACGAGCGTCAAGCGGACCCGGCGAAGGAGCTTCGTCCCACAGACGGGATGAGGATGGCGCTTCGCCAGAACAAAATCCACTTTTGGGTCGCCAGCGACAAATTCCAGATGGAGGATGTTCAGGCTGAACCCAAGGAAGAGTTTTGTTCAGAGTCAGAGTCAGACGACGATGATGAGGAAGAGGAAAATGAATTCAAGGCCGAGTCCGATTTGGATTCAGACGACGACGACTACGAAGAGGAGGAAAATGGGGAAGATGATTCCGAGGCCGAGTTGGATTCGGGCGACGACGACTACGAAGAGGAGGAAAATGGGGAAGATGATTCCGAGGCCGAGTTGGATTCGGGCGACGACGAAGTAGTTGCACGTATATCTGAGCCGATAGTTCAGGACAGCGACTATCAACTCAACGACGATGACGAGGAGAATGAGGACGACGCCAGCATCGACAGCAACGACAGAGACAGTGTTGAGGAAGATGCCGACTCTGAAGATGACAATAATGCAGAACTGGGCGGGTGCACGGTATCCGCAGAGCTCATCGAGTCCCACCCTGACTTCCGGCCCTGTCCCTGCGGTTGCGAAACCCACTGCTGCGACGCGGCCAACCGTTCCGTCTACGAAACCATCCGAAACCTGGCTCTCACCAGCAGCCGCATGGCGCAAGAGCTCGGCGAGTTCATCTGGCAGAACGCCAGTGCCGAGTTCGATTCGATTACCACATTTCTCATCTTTGCGAACCAGCGTCCTGCCGCGTTAGATCGACTCCGCCATATCATTGTCGAAGTGGATTACAACGGCATGGCGGGGGACACGAGCAAGGATGATATCCAGGCCATGCTTGACGTGATCTCGACGCGAATGAATCTTGTCTCGTTTGGTATCCACGTCTACATACACGCGGAAACGCTCGATGACGAAACGCTCGAGAGTAAGAACTCGCGAGACGTGGCCGTCAAGATGGAAGAGTGGGCTCCCCTGCTCAGCAGTCTAGAAGCGACGAGGTTTCTGGTCCACGTGTCGCACACCTGGGACTGGCGAGGTCCCGATCGCGCTGTCTTGGAGAGATACAAGAGCCTTGCGCAGGATATGGCGCATTGGTTGGAAATCATCTGGAAGCCGGATTATATCACAAGATCGGTGGACTCGGAGATGGCAGAGTATTTGGAAGAGAGAAACCGTCCGCAACAGCCGGCTCCAAAAGTATAATACGCTAGATAGAATTGGCCCAAGTTTTCTAGATGGGTTCTAACCCTGAGCTTCACATGTGTTACCCAAGGCTCCAAAGGCTGTATTCTTGAGCCTATCGCACCAGGCATCATACCTACCATACCTAGGTAGCTAGGTAGGTAGCCTGGGTCAGGTAGGTTGGTAGGTGGGGAGGTAGGTACGGGTACCCAACCAAGGCAGAAATCAACCAAAATGACGCCAAGCAATAAAATGTTCGGTATCAAGCCAATGTGGTCTGAGCAGTTTAGTTTAGTTCAGGCGGCCCGGTCCAAAAGCACAGAGGCGGCGTTGAACCCAATCCCTTGGCGGCTGTATCTGCGACAAAGGCTTCCTTGCATCAATATCCGAATCCCAGTTCCACATGTGCCGAATCTCACATATATCCCCGTCCGTACTCCGTACCCCGTACCGTGCCCCGTGTCCCGTACCCCATGATCCATGATCCATAGGATCATTCTATAGCAAAATGTTCATTATAGGACTAGACCGGACCAGACCAAACACAGAACACGGAAACTGGGAACCTAGTGCAGCACTATCGCCCTGTTTTTTTCTTCCCCCCTTTCTCCAGGTCTTGGGTCTTGGGTGTGCTTGCTTGTGTTTCCCCGCAAAATCGACCAGGACCCGAGATCTGACTATTCCCTGTCAGCCTGCCAGCCAGCCAACCAGCCAGTCAGGACAGGACAGGCAGGACAGGCATATCCATACGGCATGTGGGACTAGACTAGACTGGACTCAACTGGATGGGACGTCATATATATATCATGTGAACGAACCAATCAGACATGACTGCGGTATTTCACCACTCTTTTCGGAGCAGACTGTCCAATCGGGGAGATTTTTATCCTCTCGGGTCCGAGTTTTGCGAAGAAAAATATTAGCCGTTTTCTCTCTCTCTCTCTCTCTCTCATAGTGTTTCTGTCTGTGTGTGTGTCTTTTCCGATCCCTCCTCTGGGATTCTCGACTGGACTGGCCTTTCTTTTTCCATTTCTCTTGTGGTGAAATCATCTGACTAGCACCGATTGTACTCTCTCAAGGGTGGTGACAGTTTTCCGAGTGGGGGTGCCGTAGGCGAGTATTCTAGATGGTTGGTTGGATGGATAGATAGATGGGAAGCTCGGCAATATGCGAACCATCGGAGGATTCTACACATCAGCCAGCACCTCGATTTATTTATTTGATCGAAGGTAAATCATCAGTGGGGGAAACAAATGGTACGCTGCGCTAGCTACGGTAGCATGCTGTGCTAGAAAATCTGCAAGCAATGTGGTAGTGGTATCTGTCCTGCTACTGTTTCAGAAAAAGATCTGCTACCTCACAATGTCACAATGTTACCAGCTACTACTGCTACATGTACCAAATGGACACCTACTTATTTCTTGGATAAGGTAGGTAGGTACCAATGGACCGGCAAGACCCGAGCCAGAGTGACAGCGTGTGGTCACGCTTCACACAACAACCGATAACTTGCACACATTATTCTACTTTTTCACATGATGGGCTGGGACTGGAGGGTCCAGAACGGCATCGACGTGGTAAATGACCGGCTTTTGGCTGGCACTGGGAGAAGGGGGGGGATCTCTCCTCCCGATCCATTCGCATTTACCCGCAACAACAAGACAGATGTGCAGCGGAGCAATATCCTCGTGTTTATTGTCCCGGATCGGGTAAATTCAAGCCTTGCCAGAGAGAGAGAGAGAGAGAGACCACATGCAGTCACTCACTGGGGTCTTTTTGACGTGAATTTATTGCCGCCTCCGCGGGGGGGGGCCAAGATGGCTCGAGATTGGGGCGCGTCTTTTTTGTGTCTCTCTTGTAGGTAGGTAGGTTGATTAAGCCTTGCAGACTGGAATGAAACGTCTTTTTCTGTGCTTTCTTCTACCACTCACTGGTGCTCTTTTCTTTTTCTTGGCAAGATGCGGCATGCCACCCTCCTCTCTCTCTCTGTCCGTTTTGATTGCTTATTTTCTCCACATCTTCATTGCGAGAGGGGACACACACACACACACACACACACACACACACACACACACACACACACACACACACACACACTCTGGCTGGTAT
>Ga0247765_1000464_pt1 | contig 31764 bp, 27 predicted proteins | sample UWRJL106311C6_FD_179949 | JGI IMG/M metagenome (GOLD analysis project Ga0247765, IMG submission 179949) | Plant litter microbial communities from Arlington Agricultural Research Station in Wisconsin, United States - UWRJ-L106-311C-6 | ecosystem: Environmental > Terrestrial > Plant litter >...
GGGAATAAATAAAACAACACAAAAAAAAAAAAAAAAAAAAAAAAAAAAGGAAAGAAAACACAAGCTCCCCGCGTCAGGCTATCGGGGAGACGGGGCACTCAATGCAGCCTGTCAAATATGGCCGGCCGCGTAATTGCAGCGGTATGCTAGAGTCCGACAGGTTTGGAACGGGACATTAATATGCATCGTTTCCCTCAACGTTGCAATATGCTACGACTCATGCCTGGCAGACCGCAGTCAGTCCTAGGTAGGTACTTGGGGTTGCTCTTAACCGTGTCAAATCACTTTGGGTGTCAGGAGATAGTTCTCTGCGTCAGTGCCAGGCTTAAGGTACCTTAGGTATTTTGGCGGGCAATCTATCCTCCGTTCGAATGAGGGACTGACCTTGCCGATGTTTACTAAGGCACTCCACCAGTTTTGCCTGGAGCCTCGCCGTGTTAATTTCTCAGCAACAAAACTGGGTGGTCTGATGTGAACTGAGCCAATATAAGCAGAGAACCAATCACTTCCTAAATGCTTGCGGGATATGCCGCCTATAACGCCAAACTCGGCCATGTCGTCGTATTGTATATGCACTGCCCACTCTGCAGTAACACAGCAGGACGGACCATGTATCCAAGCTGGGGAAGCCGACAGTCGATCAAAGATATTCTGTGCCAATGAGGCCAGTCCTAGGAGGCCCATGAGCAGACCACCCCCTCTGGAGATTTGGTGGAAGTGGGTTGCATCTCGATCTTCATATCTAGACTAGTCCCTTGTGGGGGTTATTTCAAGTCCCTCTTCCCACCAGAACCAGGGTATGCCCCAGGAGCTCTTCATCAAGCCCCCGACCACACCTTATAAGACTTTTGCCCAAGATATCACCATGAGCACGCTTGAGTCGCTTCGTCGAGTCCCTCCTCGGTCGCCACCCCCACGGCCGAGCCGAGATGAAGTCGACTATAGCAAAAGCGACATCCTGTACGACAAGAAGACGTGGAACGTTGATGACCTCAAGAAAAAGATCCAGGATTCCAAGGCTGCTTTCTCACGCTTTAGCGTTGTCCGCCTCACCCACGTCAAGAATCTCGACAACCTTGTCTGGCATGAGTATCTCCAGGTCATTGTCCGAGACTCCCACACCTCCAAGCTCACCCGCATCCTCGCCGAGAGACAAGTTGCAAACGACCATGTCCTCACCGGGATCTGGCCGGGCTGGAAGGAAGGAGATACGCCACCGGATGGCTCGGGTGATACAAGATTTCCTCTCGCCTTGTTCACACTAGAATTCAACTCGAATCCCATCTCCCTCGAGACCTTTGTCGACGTGCTCTCGGCAGTCCGCGCAGCAAAGCCGACCTACAACGTGGTGACGGCAAACTGCTACTGGTTCGCCTTGGCCACCTATGTCGTTCTGTATGCCATGTACAAAGATACCGCCACGGAGAGACGCTGGGCCTGGTGTTTCTACCGATGCATCCCCCCAACTTACATAGCCTGGTGGGATATGGTTACTGTGCCACTGGTGAGTGCCTACCTGATACCTAGGTACCTACATGTACCTGATGCAAGCGAAAAAAAAAACCCCCTTTGTCACTTGAGCTTACCTTGCAACGCGACAACTCCAGATGCAAATTGCTGCCAGCCTCTTCAAGCGCGATGATATGAAGGATAAGAAGGTAGTCACCCTCACATTGACATGACCCTTGTTGCTTTCACGGACTCGGTGTTGAACTTGCTTCTACTTTATAGAACCCCAAGTACCGCTCTGGCGGCAGTGGAGATATCGGGGGCGGTTCACTTGGTGGCGGCGGGCAAACCCACAAACCAGACCCCCTTGCCGTCAAATTCTGGGCTGCCATCCAAAAGCAAATGACGCAAGAACATGATGGCTCCCACGATATCCCAAGCGTATGTCTCTACCTGGAGTGCACCAATTATATTGTTAACAATAAATCTAGCTCCACAACAAGATCTTATCGAATGACCAGATTGAGGCAAAACTTTCGGTAAATCTTCAAGTCGTCTGTTGATCTTTGATATCATTAACCGCATCTCAGGAACCCAATCCCCACGTCGGCAAGCCAAACCCTGTGACGTATCCCACGCACGACATGCAGGAGGCCCATGTGAGTTTCTCATCACTTTCAAAGATAATTCTAGGTCGGCCAAACGCTCATGTCTCCATAAAAGCCCTTCGTCGACCAGGTGCATGAAATATGCCGGCACTTCTCCCAAAGCCCCTCGCGAGACCAGCATCTGCAACGGGCTACCGAAGAGGGATTTGATAAAGTCTTTACACCCCTCAAGGTAAGTTTTTCCCCTGTTTTGTGACAGCGTCAAGTATACATAGGTGATAAAGGCTAATGTTCGTGAACCTGAAACAGCCTGAGAATGTTCCGCCCGAGTTTGAACAGATACTCAGCTTGAGTCCTGGGTCACGTCTCTCGGAAGACGACTGCAACCAGTTTAACACGGCGATCAAGGCTTCTGTGGGAGCTGTCCTGACGATGCTTGACGCGGGAGAATGAATTTTCCGGCCGATTTAGTTACCATAGCCAAGCATAAAGGGAGGGGTAGGGTTACTATATCGCGCCTGCATTTCCTATATATTTCGAGAAATATAACATTTCACCTTGATATCATGCGACTGAAATTCATTCCAGAGTCATCCAAGCAAGCCCCGACGTTATGAAGCAGGACCCAAACCAAATATAAACATTCAACCTTGCCATCATCTCAAGTGCACCACTTCAATGAACATGGTAGGTGGTAGATAATCAACATAATGAGGACTGTGAGGGTTGCCGTGATATGGAACGTTACCGATCGTATCTCCCAGATCCTACAAATCCCAGCGCGGAGCTGAGCCGCACAATGTGACCAGACTTGAGCCGGAACCGCGGTTCATAATGATTCAATTGCACACAAGCCTCCGGCAGATTAACCGTGAGTCTGCGCCCAGGCGTCGGTTAAAGAAGTCATGCCCTACCAATCACCTTCCCAGTGGGCACAGTAACACAGTAACACCTCGCTAGCTCCTCCCAATGCTCAGGCAATATATTTTGTCGGTGTGAGCGTGAACTCTGCATGAGGCGACCCGGTACAAGCCACAGTCTAGTACTCGCTAGGCCGGGGACACGAGCAAAACCCACAAATTGTTCACAGAAACGACGATAGTTGACGATCCTTCAGGTATTCAAGTTCGGACTTGATATCTGGTTGTTGCAAAAGATGATAAATAGAGCGTGGATCGCCAGCTTTTTGAACTCAGATCTATCATCATCAACTCGAACACTCACTCACTAATACTATCGCCAAGAAGCGTCATTCGTTCTTCCAATTTTTCTACCGTCTCTAATATCTAATTCTGTCAATAATTTTTAATTTTGCCACCACCAAAATGCACTTCGCTCCGACAACTATCTTTCTCGGCACCGTGGCCCTGGCTGCTGCTGCTCCCCTCGACACTCCCAACTACCCACCCGTGATCATGTCCAAGGCCTTCCGCCTTGTGGTCAACGTAACCGACCTATCCACGGATATCTCCCCACCCGTGCACGGCACCGAAATATTCCCCTACTTTATCAACTCCACGCTCATCCGGGCCGGCGTAGCCCAATCCGGCGCCGGTTCTGTGTTTCTGCAGTTCCCGGACCCGACCCCACAATCACCCATGTGGGCACCCTTTGGCGCCCAGCTCATCACGCAACAAGGCGGACCAGACAACATTCTCGGCCTAACCCAAAACTACCCTGCCATTCTGGATCCTACCGACTTTTACGACAACCAGCCCAACCCCATGACTTTTACCCCCGGCCAGGGGACCAAAAGCGTCCAGCTTACTACGGGCGGGTATTATTCGTACGTCCGTCCGCGCGAAATGTCCGGTGGACTGGGGGATTTTGCTATTTGTGATTCAGATTTGGGCGAGGCCGACCATCATGGAAACCCGCGACGGATGCGCACTCTGGACTTCTTCAACCTGAGCCTCAACGACAAGGGGGATTTCGCCGTCCATGTGCCCAAGGGCTGCACCAAGGTGAAATTGGTTGCGCAATGTGATGTTCTCCGACAAGTGCCCGAGACCTCGGCAGCAGCGCCTTTCCACAAAGCAGCGCAGGAGGTGCGGTGTTATGAGAATGTTATGGGGATCGATTGGAGTAGATATAACTTTGTGATGTAGGTGTGTTTGTGTCTGTGTGTTTAATTCGCAGCACAGGGGGGGAGGGGGTGGGGGAAGACGGGTTAATTATGTAGAATACAAGGCAAAGGGAGAGAGTTAGGAAGTAGGTAATATATTCACTTACCTAATTATACATATATATCACAGATGGCAATCACATATCACAAATGGCGAGTCTATGAGTGGGAAATTACAGCAAGTAGCTCTGTGCCAAAAAATTGACGACAAACTTGACAACATGGTACACGCACCTAACATTAAATATTTAAGGGAATCCACGTTCCTAAGGCAACCCCATTCCCGGTTAACAGACCGGCATGGCACAAACCCATTTCCTCGACCAGTTACACTTCTCCTGGAACAGCCCAACCCACAAATCACAAGTAAAAGTCGAAAGGTCGGGATAGCACTCCCCATACTTCTTGCCCGGATTGGCGCCGCTATGCCAAACCTCCCATCTATCCCCCTTTTTGTAAAAGTCGAGGGGTTTTCCGCAGAGATTCTTCGCGTGGAAATAGCTGTCCGGAAGCGTATAGTACGACAGAACCTGGTTGTTCTGCAGCCAGTTGCATCCGTAGTTTTGCGACGGCATCAGGTTGGCAATGCTGTACCGGTCCGACTCATGCCACTTTGCGGGACCTCCGCCACTCTTTTGGCGTTTTTCAAGGTTGAGTTCAATATCAGCGGCTTCACCGTCGGGACCGAGTTCAAAAGCCCGAGCATCGGATTGGTGACCGCCGGCCGCGAGATCAAAGCGGGAGAGGGAATCGCGTTTGGAGAATTCCTTCTCGATGCAGTTGCCCGTGAGGATGTGGAAGTCGGCCGTGACAGCCGTGATGAGCAGGCTTGTCACCGCGGTGAGGACGGTTGAGACGCGCATACTGACGATGATAAACAGGGGGATTTCTGACTTGATCGCTGCTAGGGAGTTGAGTTGAGAGTCTCCAAGGTAAGAAAGATGGGCGGTGATCTGTTGATGACCTTCCAGCCCTGCTTGAGAGCAGATGTTTTGCCTTTTTATTTGCAGCAGCCGCAGTCCAGTCTGTGTACCCACATCGCTCCAATGAGGTTGAAGAAATGACTGATTAATCTCCCCGAGCGCATATCCCTGCACTTTGATCACAAAACAACAACGATGGGTCCATGTCAACTCAGAGTATGATTGCGGAGAAAAACCCTATCGCAGAATCACATGTGAAAGACCTACCCGTGAAAGTTCCCTAGGTCCGTTTTCGTTCACCGTTGTGTTTCACTCACTGGAGTCCCCTGGGATTTTTCCTTCGAGAGAGTAGGGATCAGAAGAAATGATTTGACTAGGTAGCCAAGACCCAACTTGGCGGCCCCATCAGCAGGCAGCCGTTAAAGCAGCGAGTCAAGGTGTCACCCTCAAGGATTTTCAGCCTCTCAGCCCCGTTTCGAGCCAAGACAGTGTTACACGAACCCATTTCTCGGGCGCAGCCGATCCCCGCTTGGCTTCTCTTGGTATTTTTGGGTAAAATTTGCTTGGCTTTTTCTTGTTTTCGCCTTCCGGATCGGTATCTGGCCAAGACAACCTAAACATGGCCTCAGGATACGAGTCGCGGTTTCGGGACACAAGAAGAGACGCGACAAGGACGTCTTATTTAGATACAGCCCCTGGTGTCCGGCTGACAAACTTTGTGTAATTGTTTAATCTTGCTGCGCGACATGCCTTTTTGACTTGGGGTGCAACCGAGTTCCAGCCTGGGTTCATCACTCGACAGGCCAGGACGACGAGCAACAGATAGGGGTTAGTTGGTTGGCAAGTTGGGTATGCGCCCCACGCACTGGATTCAATGACTTTCTTTCTTCTTTTCTTCTTTTCTCTTTTTTCTTTTCTCTTTTTTTTTGTTCGATAGCAGTCCTTCCATTGTACAATACACTTGACCAGAGGGCAGAACAATACACACCTGCCAATTCCAAGCAGTATCGGGATGACGTCGGTATCTTTGAAGCATGTAGACATTGGAGACTGGAAAGCTCGAGTATTGTAATGCCAGTACAGTAGAGACCGAAATCAGTGTCCAGAAATTCCAATGTTCAATCTGTCTGCGCACGGGCCAATTCCCCACTTAATGTGGATCGCCAGCTGCCTTCGTTTCGGCGCTGACATAATGGCTTTCATCTTCTCGCGCGGGGCCAAAATTGCAGTGATTTTTAGTTATTTTTAGCGTGTGAAAGTGTTGTTCTTGGAAAAGGCAAATCGCGGGGTGCCTCGCCCCGCGCGAGAAGATGAAAGCCATTATGTCAGCGCCGAAACGAAGGCAGCTGGCGATCCACATTACATAGTAAGTGGGGAATTGGCCTGTGCGCAGACAGATTGAACATTGGAATTTCTGGACACTGATTTCAGTCTCTACTAGTATATTTAACACCAGCGGCAAGATAAATCAGAATCACTTTCATTGTCCGGTTCCACTAATCGCGATCATATATTCTTTGTTCGCATACAAAGCAAGTTTTTGCTGATAGTGGTCACATGACATGATGTCCGTCCTCACATATCTCTGGGCGTTGTTGCTGTGCGGTGCTTATGGTCGGTGCTCATGTAAAGTTCCATATACGTCAGAACTGTTTCTATCAACCCTAAACAAGAAATAGCACAGCAAAGATGGAAACGCCTGGTTAGTTGACTCAGTATTGATGTTACTAGTTTCTTCAGGTTGTTAAGTGGAAAATAATCTGCATTATCGGTGACTGCGCGATAACAGGAAAGACGCCTTTGGTTGTCCACGCTACCCGAGCACAATTGCATCGTGACAACCTCTATCACGCCTCTCGCCGAGGACGGGAACAGCGACAACTGCCTAGTTGCGGAAATACACCAGACGCAAGGTGTTTTCCCCGTCACCGAGCTGTGTGTGACACCGTGGTCCAAGTCCTTCAATACCATGTATGCGCCTTGTAACCTTACAGCGACCTCAATTTGTTAGACTACTCTATTAGATCAAGGTTAGTGTTTGGGCTGGGAACTGGTATTCAGACACAGCCATAAAGTTCTCCAACAGGTTGGTCAAGTTCTACCATTCTCCGATCGTATAAAAAGGCAGTGGACGACGCCAGACCTCCTATCAATTTTTGGATTTGTCTCAACGCTCTCCGACGGCAACTACCCACACACAAAAAAAGCAACGAAACAATGCCTCGACAACCAAACCCTTCGGACCTCCCGGTCCCACAGCTCAAGGCGCTCATTGAGCAACTACTCACAGAGCCCTTGAGCCAACTTGGTTCCGTCTCGCATGTGGCGGTCAAGCCTCTGACCCCATATGTCAACCGAACCCGCGAAGAGCGGCTCGTAGGAGCACGCCGACCTGATTATGCCACGCGACAATCGGGGTCCAGTGTCGAGAGGCTCTACAACTATGCCTATGCGGCGCGGGCAAATGCCTTCCGCCAACTGCATCCTACTATTCGCGGATACCGGGCGAATGCCTTGGTTCTGCTCCGCAGCTGGACTATCGAGACTGACGCTGTCAGCGACCATGTTGCCGCTATGCATGAGTTGGAACTCCGAAACCATGCTATTGCTTTTAGCTTGCCTCCTCCGAGGCCGCGACAAAGTGAGTTCCGTCGCCACACAGTATCATCAGTCCGTGCCGCCCCTTACCCTGTCCCTGACCCTGCCTCTGCCTCTGGATCCGCCTCTACCTCGGCGGCTTCTAACCCCCAACCCGCAGATGAATTTGAAGACGGCGACAATACTGACTCGGCCCCTCTCCGCCCTGAACCAGCGGCCCAAGACCCCAATATCGATCCCGCCTTGCAGGATCTCAATATTGACCCTGCCCTACAAGATCTCAATATGGATCCCACAGTTCAAGATCTCAATATTGACTTGTCTCAATTCCAAGCTCAACCGGCCCAGTCATACGCCCCACCTGCCCAGCCCTACCCTCCACCGGCCCAGTTCTACACTTCGCCAGCCCAATCCTACGAGTACCCGGTCCAGGATTATAACAACGGAGAGAACCAAGAGGAAGAAGGGGGCGAATTCGCTGGACTCGTAAATTACGAGGCCTATTATAACGACAACGGTGAGACATCCCAACAGGCTCCTGAGTAAGAAATGTGAAACTATCACTCACTTCCATTTCACTCACCCACTTCCTAAACTGCATATGGAGCAACCCAAATAAACTTTACATTTACCAAACTCTTGAATACTCTTGCCCGAGTGAAATCCTTTGCACGTGCAAATCTTTTGCATATGATCATTACTTTTGTAAGTCTAGGTACCTAACTAATAACTTTGAAGTCTCTTTCACAAAGTTCAGCGCCGACTAACTACCTAGACTCATGACATCTTATTTCTTCTCCCTTCCCTTACCTAGGTTTATCAGGGCCTTAAATGGGCACCGTCCGATGATTTGACTTGATTAATGTGGCATCACATGGTTCGTGTCAATAGTCGTCGTATGCGTTTCTTTTCCTTTTTTCTTTCTTTTTTTCTGGTTTCGTTTTTCTCTTTTCTTTTCTCTCTTCTTCTTCTTGTTCCATAGCACCTACCGTGATCGTATACAAGAATAACACGCCAATTTCATGACACCTAGATCTTGTCGTACTAATGTTATCCTCACACTCTTCTGGCTACGACTGCCCCAATGCTGCTGCGGACAGTCAGCTCCGACCCAAGGCGTGATCGCCATCTCCCCTCCCATCTACGACGATCCGGGGTACAGCCTCCACAAGATAGATTTACCGGGTCATGGGATGACGAGGACACCCAACACCAAATGGTGACGGTCTGGTGCACGCTCGGACACCAACGGCAGTTATTACCTTGGGTTCAATGTTAGATAAGAGGGCTCGGAACCTGACTTCCGCGCTGACACTAAATTCGAAGATTCTTTTACTCTCTTCCATGCAGGTGACAGGGGGGCTTCCGCCAACAGGAGTTCGACCTGGTAAATCTCTTGGCATTGAGCCTAATTCTCAAAAAGTGTGGCATATCCCCCCGTCGTTGGGTTCCCTCCAATCGGATCAACCATATTCTAATGGTGCTCAACCTTATGTGGCGGACCGCTCCTTTTAAAAAAGATACCAGATAAGTTAAACAGTCAGCTCACATTTCAAAATTTGGTGCCGCCCGCCGACAACTTCCGTTTTGTGTGTTCCCCACGTCCAGCCTCTTCCTAGCGGTGGTCAATACGGTGGGGTAGATATTGATCGCTGTGCATGGTGTTGGGAATTACCCGCCGCCGGGTTCAATTGTCATTTGACAGGACCCAGTGACTGGACACGGCTTCCCCGCTGCCAGGCGTACTGCGTACGTGGTTGGAACATCCACCCCTCATTGCTGCTGGACTTTGACGAAAAAAATCCCCCCTCGGGTGTGACAAAACTTTGACCGTGAACACCACGGTATCATAGAGCGATCGAGATGCTTCGAAGCTCGTTTTTGCTCCTATTCGGAGCTCTTTTCGTCGGACAAGGTTAGAAAGCGGCCTTCCTACTGTTCCGAAATGCTACGCCCAAGTACACCCACTGCGCGTGCGAGTGCTGACGAAATATTTGATGTCGTAGGTCTAGCAGCCAACGAACGAGTCTACTCAGACCCCGATACGAAGCTCAGCTTCTACCAGACGTATCAATCGTACAGGCTGGAAAACAACCGAGGAATCACCTTCCGAGTGGCTATCCCCGATGGTCAGACGAACACGAACACGGCTTTTGATCTCGTGGTGCAGCTCATCGTTCCCAACGAGGTGGGATGGTGCGGCATCGCATGGGGCGGCAGCATGAAAGAGAATCCGCTTCTCATTGTTTTTCGAAATTCCAATAACCAAGGCGTACTCGCATCCTCGCGCTGGGCAACGTATGTCTCCTCTCCTATCTAATTGCCTTTCTCTCTCGTCCATAATATGTGTGATCTGACGGGTGCTTTTTGCTTAGTGGCCATGTCGCGCCGACCACCTTTTCCGGAGCGACCTACACGGTCTATAAATCGGGTACCAAAGTAAATTCGACGCATTACCAAATCACTGCAAAATGCACTGGTTGCACGAGCTGGACAAGTCAAGGGACGAGAAATACGGTCAAACCTAAGGGAGACCACCGGTTGGCGTGGGCCTATTCCTTCCAGAAACCCTCAAACCCAAGCAGTGCGACCTCGTCGATCCCGCTGCATGACACACCGCAGTATTTCTCGCTCGATCTGGGGAAGGGGGCAAATAAGGATTTTGCGGCGCTGGTAGCGAAGCTGCAGTAGATTTATGGTCCTACCCAAGAATGTACATAGACGTTTTGGCAGGTGGAGAGAGAAAGTCGCGCGGTTGCACACATGGCGACATGGGGCGAAGCGTATCCGTTGAAACCTTTGCATACAACAATCTCTTGTGCATGAATCGACCAGTGCACAACATGGGTGCTGCCATCATGGGAGACTGAAGAACAAAAAAAAAAAAAAAAGAAGAGAAAAAAAAGAAGAGAAAAAAAGAAGAGAAAAAAAAGAAGAAAAATTTGAGCACCCAATGTAATACAAGGTCCTACCCGGATTCGAACTGGGGTTACCGGAAAGGTCTGAAAGTCAGAGTCCGATGTGCTAGGCCAGCTACACTATAGAAGCTTGGCTGTTGGTTTTACACTTTCCAGCCATTTCCTCTAGTTCTAGTACCCCCCCATCGACTCAAGTTAGCGTGGACGCACCGCTAGACCTTCCCCTAATCCCACTTCAAATGTTCGTATCGTATCACGGCCATAATACCGACTCGACAACTCTACGTGAGAATAGCTAAGCACCTATCTTTACGTGTAGAAACAACTATCTAAAAATGCGCAGCTTATTCTCAAATGTTTCCTGGCCAAGAGTTTCGATCAGGTTGGGTCCGTTGTGTCATTGAATGTCGGGTTTCCCCGCTCTTGCACTGCCACCGCCGCCATCCAAGTCTGTCGCCCTTTCCAGGCAACCGCCTTGTGACAGCTGCATCATCGCGATCCCTCCAGTCTCCGACTGCGTTCATCTCATCCCAAAGTGTCAAGGCGCAAGGTATTTCATGTCGCAGCACAATGAAGATCGCCATGCCGGAACCCACTCCACTCGAGTCAACGAACAAGGAAGCCGATGTTATTGAAGGAAACCACTCAGACGCAGTTGTGATCATAGATGGCGGGTAAGCGCTCTCCCCCAGGTCATCTGGTAAAACAACTGTGCTACGCAACAAAGAATAGGCTGACCGAGTCGAAGTGCGCACACGATGAAATACGGGCTCGGTGACAGTCTGGGTCCTTCTCAATTCCCTTCCATCGTCGCGCGGGTCAGACACCGACCGTGAGATATGACCCCAGGATCAAGAGAGAAAATAAAGACGGAATGCTGAACTCGGACTAAACTTCAGACCGTGCCTTTTAGGAGCCAGATACTACCCAGACATGTACGTCGGGGATGACGTCCACGGCCATGAGAACCTCTTTGTTGTCAAGTCAACCATCACTGGTCACCAGGTTGTCGACTGGGACGACATGCAGCACTTATGGCAGCATGCGTTCAAAAAACTGGGGGTTGAACCCAGTGAGCATACCATTCTTGCGACGGCGCCAGTTGTCCGCGCAGAAAAAGAAAAGCATGTCTGCCTTGCTCAAAATCACTCGTGTTTCACCACTAATTCTCTGTCTATTCAATAACAGTGAGAAACTCGCAATGCTTCTCTTTGAAACCTTCACCCCTCCTCGCGCATTCATGGCTTCGCCCTCGCTCCTCTCGCTCTTGGCAACTGGTAATTCCACCGGACTTGTCGTTGACTCGGGCCACACGCACACTACTTGTGTTCCCGTCTACGCGGGATTCCCTCTCGCGCATGCTACGAGATCACTTCCAGTGGGAGGGAGAGACATTGCTTCTAACCTTGGGTCCACTTTGCAAGTCTCGCTAGCAGAGAACACGCTGTTGGATATGAAAGAGAATTTCTGTCGCGTGGCGCTAGATCCATTTCAAACAATAAAGCAAAAGCAGTGGGAAGAACAGCAGTATACCTTGCCGGATGGGCAAGTTTTGAGTATCGGCATGGAGGCACTGTATGCGCCTGAGCCTCTGTTCGCGCCTTTCTTGGGTCTCGGGAGCACTGTGTCGCGAATCATTGATCTCGTGGACAAGACGGTGCAAAATGATCTCTGGCGAGGGATTGTCTTGGTGAGTTCTCGGCATTTTTTGAGTCAATCATGGCATTGTCTCCAATGTCGGTTGAAACGGGGCTAACATTCGAACTCCGATGAACACCAGACCGGCGGAAACACCCTACTCCCTGGCTTTGCGGAACGTCTTCAACGGGATCTAACAGCGTCGTCATCACGCGGTAAACCCATCAGCGTGTCGAGCCTTCAAGACCCCACAACAGCAGCGTGGCGTGGAGGGTCGATGCTCAGCAGTTTAAGCACCTTTCGCGACATGTGCATTCCGTATGAAGAATACGATGAATATGGACCAGTATTGCTGCGGCGAAAGTGTGCGGGAGTTGGGGGCTGGGGGGTCTGAGAACCAAGTTTTGAGTTTGTGTGACTCTTTTCTTCTGGAGTTGTGGATATTTAGGGTACATGTCTGGTATTGGCATTCAATGTAGACTCCACGATCTAAATTGAAAATGTCTGTCACGAGAGGGCATTTAGGAGATTGAGCTATGGGTCTGAATAAGCAAAAACCACGATGTCACCCCGAAATCTTGCTGCCTTGCTAGTGGAGTCAGCATATGAAAATATTTTGGCCGCAGGTCCGCTTTCGCTAAGGCGAGAAACAGCTTTCCAGGGAAAGCAACGTAAATTACGCGAGCCAAGGCCTGGGCCTCCCAATAGCAAATTGGCTGTTTAGTAGTTCGTCTCCATCCTATGGAGTCATTGGGTTCGATATCCGACAAAAGTGGCTACCGCAACTGCGGACACCGACTTGATGCCAAGTGAACGAAGAGATCAGCTCCAGTCTCTTCAATGTGAAATGTACTTAAATGAGTGATCAGTTCCCATCGTTTTGTTTCAGTCCACTCGAGTATCATCCCAGATCGGACTAGAGTGAAGCAGCAGACTGTCCATCATGAAGAACATTCTTTCTCTCTCCGCCGCCGCCTTGTTCGGCGTGTTTGCAGCAGCAAACCCACTTGCCACAGCCGAGGACACACTCAGAATACCTGTTTCAGCCATCACTTCCAACACTCTTTCAACCTATTCAACCCACCCCCTGTTCGGAAAGTACCAGGCCTGGGTCTCGTCGAATCCCGACTTTGCCCAACTCCGCGGCAACGCCACTGCTGCAGCTACCCAATATCCGACTCTCGATGCTATCGAATGCACCTTTTCCAGCTGTTTCTTCCTGAGCAGTGTGGAAATCCCCGTCGAGATCCGTCCCGAGATAGCCGCTCGATCGACGCTATCCGCCCTCCTCGGCAAGCGCCAAAACGCCAACCAGCTCATCTCCTACACGCACTGGAAGACCTACTACCAAGGCGACGAAGGTGGGGCGGAGCACTACACCAACTGGAACCTCCTCTGCTGGCGACTCGAATATCGCTCTACGCAATTCGTGGTTCAGCATTCCTGGATCGACTCATACGGAAGCAACGACATGGCGACTTTTATCGATATCTATGCGCATGTCCACGGACAGCATCGCCAGCTTAGACTGCAGCAGAATTACGCTTGTGCTTGGTATAGAAACCAATGCTGTACTAGCTATACCTACGTTACCAACCGAGGGTCGGGGCAGGTCACCGGTAGTACCTGGGAATGCTACCGCTCTGCTCGTGCGTCGGCCTGCCAGGGTTAGGTGTTTTTACATGTAATGTGTATTTAAAGGGTTAACGTGCATGATAAGCGAGCGCAACAGATAAGCGAGCGCAACACTTTTCACGCGTTGCACTATTTCCACATTTAACCCTTATTTTCTCCACAACCCAATATGATAGTACGTTCAAACGAAGCACGATTACTTCTGGCCCTCTAAGCTCTCCAAGACGATAAAAATCTAAGCTTACGTAAGGCAGCTGAGATCTACGATATTGATTATACAACTCTCTTCTACCGGCGCGCCAATCGGCCTGCGCGACGCGATATTCCAGCCAACTCACGCAAACTTACGGATTTAGAAGAGAAAACGATTGTTCAATATATAATTAAGTTATATGCACGCGTATTCCATCCCCGGTTTTCGTACGTGGAAGATATGGCCAACCGATTACTACGCAAATACGACGCGCCCCCTGTTGGCGTACGATGGGCTTACAACTTTATTAAACGCCAGCCAGAACTCCGGACGCGTTTTACGTATAAATACGACTACCAGAGGGCTAAATGCGAAGATCCAATAATTATTCGCAAGTGGTTTGCCCTTGTACATAACGTTAAAGTCAAGTATGGTATCCTTGACGACGATTCGTATAATTTTGACGAAACTGGCTTTATAATGGGTATTATTATCGCCGCTATAGTAGTTACTACCTCTAACGGCCGCAGTAGGGCTAAATAGGCCCAGCCTGGAAATCGAAAGTGGGTAATAGTCATCCAAGGGGTGAACGCTTTGGGTTGGGCTATCCCGTCATTTATTATCTTAGCTGGGCAGTACTACCTCGTTAACTGGTATTAAGAGTGCAACCTTCCGGCCTCCTGGCGTATTGCAATAACCGATAACGGGTGGATTACTAATAAGAAAGGTATGGATTGGATTCGGCACTTCGATTTCCACATAGTATTTCGTACGAAGGGTAAATATAGGCTGCTTATCCTTGACGGCTACGATAGCTACCACTCCGAAGAATTCGAAACCTACTATTAGGAGTATAATATTATTACACTTTGTATACCTCTGCACTCCTCGCACCTACTTCAGCCATTGGATATTGGTTGTTTTGGGCTGTTGAAGAAGGCGTACAGCCGCCAAATTGAGTAGTTGATGCGGATGAACATTACATATATTAGCAAGTTGGAATTTCTCTATGCGTTTAGAGAAGCGTTTTTTGCTTCGATTATAGAAAAGAATATTTAGGGGGGTTTTACCGGAGCCGGCCTTGTGCCGTACGACCCAGAAAAAGTAATATCTAAGCTAGATATCCGCATTCGAACCCCAATACCCTTAGCCTTAAGCCTACGTATAGCATTACCTTGGGTCTCCCAAACGTTACATAACCCTCGAGAGGCTACCTCGTAGTTAGTATTTATCAAAATTCGAATTTCCAATTATTAGGGTAGCTTTCCAACCTTAATGCTAATTGTTGTGGATTGACTGGCTAAAGGTACGATGGCTGTTATGTACGAGGTAGCTCTTCTACGTACGGAGGTTTTAGTACTACGAAAGGCTAATGAGGGGCTTAGTAAGCGACGGAGAGCCAAAAAAATACGTGTGCGGCTTGGAGGGTTACTTACTGTACAAGAGGCACAGGATCTACTGGATCAGAAGGCTGTGGGTGAGTAGTTGGTCCAGGAAATACGACAAAATGGTGGTGGTGCAGGGGGGTTTCGTACGAAGATTCGGTGCTGTGGAGTGTGCGGTAAGCCTGGCTATAATGCACGCACGTGCAAGGAGGCTGCAGAATTGTCTGATTCATCTGTTTCCGATTCAGTTATAGTTATTTCCTAGTATTATGGTTGTGTAATTGAGGATAGTTGTGGTGGGGAAGTGGAAAGTGTTGCGCTCGCTTGTCTGTTGCGCTCGCTTATCACGCACGTTAATGGTTAATTAGATTGTTGTTTATTTGATCGAATTGGGGCGGGTAATAAACATAGTTGGCAAGCAATTTTTATTTTATTTTTATTGTATTTTTTTCATAAAGAAGAATCAAGTTTTATGAACAAGGTACAAGTCCAGTCCACAGCTTGGGCGTCCGTCATAACAAGTGATTTGACCAGTGAGAGTGGAAGAAAGAGGACTGGTCCAAACCAGTTCACCGACATCCCTTTTTCTGAAACCGGGCAAGCGCATCTCCCCACTATGCAGGCAAGTCTGTCGGGTCACCCATCACAAGGCTCACTGGGTTTGATGTGAGCGCTTAAAAGTGTTAAGTTCGCCAATAATGTGTCATGGTGCCCCTCCATCATCACTGTCAAGTCCAGTCCAATGCCCTATGTGAGAGAGAGCCTAACTTTGTCATGCGGTTTTTTTTTTTCATGCGCAATTCAATACATAGTCCAGGCAACATTCTGACTGGACTCGGGCTTCATCTCAGGTCTTGACACCTGTCTCACACTACGATCAAACAAATTCGCACTCGCCACATAGAATATTCATGGACCCCATTCAACTCGACGTCGCCCGGCCTCTCGGCCCCAAATGGTGCACCGTCAGCTTCCTCACCAGCATAGCCTGGCTTGTGCCCATGACGACCCTTCTCGCATTTAATTTTCGCCAAACAGTCGTCGGCGCTGGATTCCAATGTCTCTTAGCCGAGTGTAGCTTTCCCCTGGACGACGAGGAAGATTCGCAGACCGCACAACAAGCGTTGTCCCTATTCGACCGTAACGTCGCGGGGGTTTTGCAAGTCACTGCCAGAGTGCTAGAGCTTTGGTTCCTCTCCATTGCCTGCAGCCTGGTTTACAATATCTTGATTCGTCTTCTCGGTCATGGTACCCTGCCGGCGCAATACTTGTTCTTGCATGAGAAGTTGCTGGATCCCAGTCGATTTCTGCAGAGATCATTCTGGACCGCGCCGCGGCTGCTTGTCGACCAAAATCGCAGGCTGGGCATGCATGCATTGCTCTTGTAGGTACTTGGGCTCTTCATTCTGTCTAAGCTGATGGGACCCGCTGCTGCCGTGTTATTACTCCCGAACCGGGGTCGAGCAACCATCGAAACCCAGGAACCGAGACGTTTTATACAACTACAATCAGCAGAGGCGCCCGTTATTCGATATATCGACGGATACTCTGGTTATAACAAGTCGGAATTATCGGCTAGTCGCCCCCCGTTACAACTTTACCAGAGGCGGGCTCGCAGGCCGCACGAAAAGCGCGGGCGGGGACAATAGCCCATTCTATTTCACGTCTTCCCAAGGTCTTGTCACGGTATCTGTGTCATCGAGAAGTTCTTCGCAGGAGCTGGGATGCTACAGTAAGCGCTCTGATCGAGCCAACTCAGTATACCCCACTGGAGTTGGCTAGGGCTTGGACAGCTCGGGAGGGCTCGGCTTGCCAAAATCACGCTTTGAGTTAGTCAACTGAGTTGGGTAATACTACAATCTTGGCACTGGAAGGGGTTGATCCGGCCCGGGACCCAGTTTTCTACAGTGGTCATGATCAGGGCGGTCACGTGCAGCCATTCTATTGGCCCATCTGCCCCCACTGGCCCATGGAAGATGGTCTGGATGGTCTGGATGGCGGTTTAAATACCTGTTTTCTTGGCCGGTTGATCTGGATTGTTGTTTTTTCGACCTGAATTGCTGGGTAAATTGAGATATTTGTACCACGCGTTGGGCGAGTCGAAAATTAAACCACTGAAAAAAAAAAAAAAAAAAAAAAAATAACAGGGCGGGAGCAACTTTTCTTCACAGCGAATGGAAAAAGTGGCTGGAAAATCCTAGCTAATCCGGCCTGACCGTGGCCAATGAGAAGCCTCCCTGACCCCAAAAAGTGGACCAATACTATCCAATACGTACCCAAGCCAACTCTGGCTTCAAAGTTGCTTGCCTTGTAGGGAGAGTGGGCTTGTTTCTTGGCAGCTTAGTTAGCTTGATTGGATTAGTTGGCTTAGGTGAGCTGGCTTGATCAGAGCGCTGACTACAGTTTGATTGGTCCGAAAACCGACTGATACCACTATTACTCCCCCGGCGTGTGCCAGCCACCGCCACCCGGCCGGTACTGAGCTGTGCCGCCACGGCGCTCCGGCCCTCCGAGACGACTGTCCTCTGCTGTAGGAGCGCCTACTCGGCTACCGCTGCGGCGGTGGGGTTTTATATCTGTGTTCGTCGTCGGCTAGCGAAGCGAGTTGCGGACGGGGGGGAGAAGCCTGAGCTTGAGAGTCGACCTGCCCTGCTTGCTAGCGGGAAATATGAACTCGATTCTACGGCACCAGTTCCAGAGTTGTCAAGAATCGTGTCAGACCGTTTCCCAGGCGTCGAACTGGCGGCCAGGGCCGTTGTATGAGATGCCGCTGAGTGTCCCAGCGGTACCAGAGCTGGAGGAAAGTGGGTTTAGGAAACCCGCGTGACATGCTAGTAGCTGAATAAAGAGAAACTTCCTTGTCTTATCCCGTATCAGCAACTTCGCCTGGCAGAAGCCGTTTTGAAGGCTGTGAAACTCTATGAGGTGAGGTAACACGGCTGAGGGATAGGAAGAGCATCCACTAGCATCCTTCGCCTATCTTCCCAAATTTTATCCCCACTGACTCCAATCTTGTTCCCCAAAAGTGAGATCCCTGTATCAATTTTAACCCCATCCAAAGACGTCTTGACAGACTGGAGAGCCGCACGTTGCCTCTCAAAGTCCCCATGTGCGGGCTTGGCTGAATCACCTCGTCTCATCTCCCGCTGCAGGCATCTGGAATGCCCTTGAGCTTTTAGATACTTATTATGTAGCTCGCTATTGCACTCTTCGAAGAGGTGTTTCCACCGATCAAGCGTATCACAGACCTGCTCCCCCTCCTTGCCAGCTTTGAGCACAAGCGCCTCGAGACGCCCGGTCTCGGCCTTCAAAATGCGTCCTTTGGATATCTGGTACTTGCATGCATCGTGTTCTGTTGTTTTGGCCTTGAGTTCGCACACTTGGTGCTTGAGCGTTTCTTCCAGGCGGGCCTTTTGTCGCTCGAGGTCCCTAATCGCGTCAAGCGCGTCGGCAATCTCAGCTTCGAGTTGGTTCACTTCCATCTGCAGTTGCTCGGCTTCGTTGCTCAGTCTCTGGTATTGTATCAGTTTTGACCTGCATGTGTATATTAGTTACACAGCTCGCCGCGGCCCTGTAGTAAGTGCGTTCACCTACACGCCTGAGCTGGCAGACACGACAGAGACCACCAAAGACAAGCCAAGAGTGGGAGGTGCCCACAACAGGCCCTTGAGTCCTGTTTTCTGATGGATTCGATGTTAGCGAATGGGTAGGTTCAGTGATTTTCTGGTTTTCAGTCGAAGAGCACTTACAAACCTTTGAAATGCTTTGAACTTTTTGGCCTCAGCCTTGTTTCTCGCGCCACTCGCCTGGACTTTCGTGGCCGCCTGTCTGATTAGCGGAGAGAACATCTTGAACCTCTTTACTACGACTCTACGGTTCCTTTCAGTGATTTTGCCCTGTGTTGCTTTGACCTTGACTTCAGTATCGGCCATGTCCTTCTTTACCGAGCAGAGATGAGAATGCGCCTTGGAAGCGAGCTCTTGTAGACCAGACTGCGTTGTTTCAAGGTCAACCTGGATATGCCTAATTTTCTCGCCAACATCAGTCACCCTGGTGACATAGTCGACGGTATCATTCCGAGCTTCGGTAGCGGCATTGTTGGCGATTTTTAGCTTCTCCGAGATGGCGTCAAGGTGAGAGCTCAGCCATTGTATTTGGGGACGCAGGTAGAGATCATGGTGTTTCTGCTTGGAGGATGCCTCAACCGAACGGGAAAGATCGAAGTGTTGAAGTTGTGTCAGGACATATTGAACTCGGTGATAGCTGTGGCACATCGCAGCTTGCATTTCTCCCATCTTGGGATGGATCGACTCTCGGAACTCGGCTTCAAGCGCCTTCAGCTTCGCCCGAGATCCGTACAGGTCCATGCGGAGGGTGTCCACGTTTCCCGAAAGGATTTCCATCTCGCGCGGGCAGTTGAGGGGTTGCGGCGCCGCTGGTTGAGTGCGGTTGGTTGGCTGGGTTTGGTTGGGTTGGGCTGGGTTGGTTGGGTTGGGTTGGGTCAGCAAAATCGCATGTGGTTTTCAGCCAAAGCAGGTTTCGAGAAGATCGTTCGTGCTAGTGAAAGAGTAATTAGCCGCCTAATAGCCGCGGGGTTTTGCGGTCGCGGGGGGCTCAGGTTTCCCTCGCTGTTTATGAGTCTGGCCAAGATCTAACAGGGAAACCGTACCGACCAAGTTCGGTCAGACAGGTCATGCATGCGAGCCCAACGTTCTTTCCGGCAAGCACAGCGTCAGGAGGTTGCTCACCCAAACCACATCTCCATTCGCTTTGTGGGGAGCCAAGTTTTGAGACAAAGGCATCGATGGGTGGTGCCACGACGTCGATGTTGCTCCGGCCTTACTTTTGTCCCGACCACTATCAGAGCGAACAGCAGATCCGTTGGCTACCAAAGCATTCACGTCAGACTTGACTCTTGTGTGTCCTCATCCCCGCCAAGCACTCACTCAAAGCCATCAACTTACCGACGCGTGCGCGAAGAAGCCTCGTGGCACATAATAACGACCGCCTTCAGTGGCAAAAACCCAAGGCACAGTCCATGTGAGTCACAACAGATCGGCACCCAACTCACATTGTCACAGCGATGGTCGTTGAGGTGTCCTGAGTCGGCGTAAGCTGCGGTAGTTGCGCGATACAGCATTTCCATGGTTCCCTGGCTCATGCTGAAAGATATAAGGTGGTTGGCAACACACAGTGCATGACCTCTATTTCGCAATCTTCACCCGAAAATAACAGTCAACCTCATAGGCACAACTTTTCTCAGGTCTCAAAAGTGACGCCTGCCTCATACCTAACCTGATCATGGCCCCTCACTCGCAGTCGCGTGTCAACATCCCCTGTCTTAACGAGGGGGAATCCAGCGAGCGTGATGAGCGGTATCAGAACACGATCCCGGGGACTCCAACACCGCTGTATGTTCCGCAGCCACAGAGTCCATTGCGGTCTACCCTGCTCCGATCGCCCCCTCCACACTCCCAACGGTCATTCACACCCACCTCAGCAGTAGGACCGCAGATGGCTCTAGATGAGGGGTTGTCGTCACCCTTAACGCACATGTCACGGTCGCCCTTCTCCAGGCCAGGCACGACAACTTCATGGGAATCCGCATGTCAGTCGCCAGTTCAAGCCCGTGATGTCCAATCCCCGACGCAGAAACTCGACCAACCTTTCTATGGTCCAGGACCACAATCGTCGCCACAAGTAAAATATTCCCAGCCATCACATGCGGTACCCTATGGACACGTTCAATTGGAGCTAGATGCACGCCTCCGGTACCGTTATCCGCCCTCACCTCAGTCGCCTTCTAGGCAGTCACATCGCTCAGAGCCCGCTCATCGGGGGACAACTCAGCCCCAATCCCCACCTCAATCTCCGCTTCAGTCTAGCGGTACGCCGCAGACTTTGCCCATGCGCGATCGAGCGACGCCTCTTCCCCCGGATAGCCAGTCACCCCGGTCTCCGCCTCAGTCGCCAACCGAAGGCCAGCCGCCGCCGCGGCCGGAATCCAGCGCGCCGCTCCATCAATACACCTGGGCCTCTGCCAGGCAAAGGACATCGTATACGCAGCGTTCAGAGTCAAGGCAGTCCCAGCCCCAGTCCCAGCCCCAGTCCCAGCCCTTCCCACGGCAACAGCCGACACCATGCCCAACGTCCTATGCGGGTACACCGATGCCTAAGGGACAACCGTCGTACCAGCACACTTTTCCGTCGGCGTTCCACCAAACAGGATCCCAGACTGAGTACGCGCCTTCTCAGGAACAGCCATCCTTCCCAAGAGAATCCATGGCCGAGGTACAGTCGCTCCATGAAGGCACTCCTTATCACCCGTTTGCTCAAGGACAGCCGGGCTCGCCTCAATTCTCGGCATTAAGACAATCGCAGCATCAACGGCCAGTTTCGCAAAACCCAGACTTGCACCCACCGCCCAACATGAACCCAGGGGCACCCGCACCCCAAGCGCAACCGCCCTACCCTCAGGCCTCCTTGTTCTGTCAGCCGAATGTACATGCCCACTGCTCGTCTCCAGACGACCAGACATATCCGGATAGGCCGCCACCGTATACCACGAACAGTAGGTTTCCTTTTCCCGAAGGTTACAGCCCGCAACATCATGGGCCCCAGCATAGACAGCAACAGCGACAGCCACAGCATCGACATCAACAGCACCAGCCGTCTTCCCCATTTTCGTCTAGCCCGCTGCACAGTTACTCAGCGGCAACTCCTGTGCCCTCACAGCCCTATTCTTCCCAGCCAACCCAAACCGGGCCTCTAATCGAACGGGCAGAGAACTGCAACAATGATGGCATGGGGGTTGATCAACGGAAATCCCAGTTTGCTATCCAGATCCAACGGGCATCCGATGCGGTCCTTGGGGACTTGAAGCGCAATTCTGCCTTCAAAGATGAGCACTGGGGCGACGTTCTGGCCGTTGCACCGCAATCCATATCGATCATGTCCATCTTGTTCAAAACATCAGCCTCCAAGGCCGCTGCGGGTATGAGAGTGAGTAAGGAGCAAAGGAAGATCAAGAACACTGCCGACTACCTGCCGTGAGTATCTAATGAACGCTTCATCCTTTCTCGGGCTGACGACTGGAGGGGCGCACAGATCAGAATATTTCCATACGAACTTGGTGGTATGCGGTAACCTTGGTCGTCTCGCCTTTCTTGACGCAGAAAAAGAGATGGGTACTATCAACTCAATAGCTGCGGACAAAATCTGCGAGTACGGCAGTATCCATTACATCCTCAGTCTTCTCCGAGACCCTGAAGAAGACACGGAAAATCTCCGCAGGGAGCTCGACGTCGTCAAAGAAGACGCCCAAAAGAGTCTCGAGGCTGCCGAGAAAATCAACAAGAGGTTTTCGGATTGGTACCTATTCATCCAGACCTTGGAGGAAGTGTGCTCCCACATACAAAGTACGTTGAATACCCGTGGATGATGTCCATGGGCCATCCAGTCCCATCTCCCAGTGCGAGGATTGTGTCGGCACTGACCATTGAGTTACTAGATGAAACCAATGCTGCAGAACAACAGATCAAGCATGGAAAATTCGAGAAGGAAGAACAGAAAAAGGCAACGCAGTCCGAGAAGGAGCGGCTCAATGAGAAGATCAAGGGGCTGGAGTTGAATTTGAATGATGCGGAAATGAACGCGCAGGAGGCACGGGAGAGACTCAAGAATCTAATACACTTGGCAACTTCAGCAAATGTGCAAACCCACGACGACGCGGTGGAGGCCATGGGACTTTTCAAGGGTGGGTCAACCCGTTTCACTTGCATCATTGGGCGCACGCATGCTGACACTAAGAAAAGTGAACGAGCACTTTGGAGGGTTTTTGTTAAAGCCCATCACCGGAATTACACGCACGACTGCTGATCGCCAGCGGAACGAGCACATCCGGCGAAAAGTAGAGCAACGAGAGCGCGAACGTGCGGTTGCCAAGGAGGACTTGGAGCGCTGTGAGCATAGAGTGCAAGCAATCAAGAACGAGATCAGCGAAACTCTCAAGGGGCTTGGGAAGAAGGAGAAGAGCCTAGAAGACACCCAGAAGGAATTGGTTGCGTTGGTCTGTACGCTAGGTCGTCTAGAGTCCAAGGTCGACGAGCTTGTATGTTGTTCCCGCCATCCCCTAGCTTGACGACCGTACTGACGACTGTTCAATAGAATGCGATTCAGGAAATCCTAGGCAAGTCCGCAAGGAACTTGATGGGCCTGAAATGCAATGTGGAGAATCTCGTGAGCTTTTTCAGAAACATATTGACTCATATCGAACAGACGCTCTTGACTCTTAGAAATTTTGTCTCTCCAATCAAGACTGCCATCGACAAAGCGGATAAAAATGGGGCTGAGATGAAACTGACCCAAACAAATGAATGGGTACGTGGGCTACTGCATTTGCCACTCTTCCGACCCGACATTATCGCTAACGATTTGTCTCTTGACCCCAGCGTGTGCTTCACTCTGCGTTTGCACTGCAGACCAGGTTCGCTGCCATAGAGACTGTGTCTCAGATGTACATCGATATCTCCTCTCAACAAATTCGACCGACGCTGAACAGGATGGAAGCCTTGGACAAAATCAAAGCAGACGCGGAGTGGGAGAGGGAAAGTGAAGCATTCAGGGTGTACTGCAAGGGGAGGTCGCATGAAATCAAGGCCATGATCACGAGCTTGAATGAAGTGAGACTGGAGAAGGAGATGCGGGAATCGGCTGGGGCCCTGAGGCGGTCTGCAACTGATGGTTGATGCATGTACGGATAGTGTGAGGACCTGTGTGGTCTTGACCTTGGTAGCGTCGTTGCAGAGGAATTTACTGAGAAATATAGATAGAGTTAACACGTAGCTGACGACGCAACGTTGAGAAGGCTCATCGTGGGTTTCTATTCCGGCTCAAGGAGCAGGCCTCAGGAGGAAATCCGCATCAGGGCTGTCCGGGATGGTATCAGACCGACCACTGGGACTTGATTTGGCAGCGACCTCAAGGCCGCTGTTTGAGATGCCTCTGAGTGTTTCGGCAGTACTAGAGCTGGAGGGCAGTTTATTTAGAAGGAATCCCGCGTAAATTCTTGAAGGATATAGGGCCCTAATCATAATTGACAAATTGCCTGCCTTGCTTCAAGTTCCGACGTCGACGGCACGGATGCCTCGGACACCAACCATTCTCCTAAGCCGAACTAGGCAAGCCCTTCAATATGCGTGAAGGACCAGCAATTCTGAGTGACAGAGTTCCTCCACGTTAGGCGAAGCCGGACCAAGGTGTCAGGCAGCTCCGCTGATCCCATTATTTTCAGAAAACATGCCAGAGGCATCATAGTAGGATTGAAAGCACTAATTAGTAGAAGGGGGGCGCCCTGGTCCCGGTTTGAACGCCCTTGTCAGATAGCACTGCATTCCTGGGTTTGGATTATATCTGTGGATGGTGGCAATGTTGGTGGCAATGGTGGCCCACACCAGCTGAACTGACTACGGCTACTCAGCTCCGCTAAGCTCCATTCAGCTCGGGTGGTCACACCTTTTCTATGTGACAGAAACCTAGGAATGGAGACCTAATGGGGGACATAAATTGTGTCTTATGTACCTTTGGGTAGATGGAAAGAGGAGCAAAAAGGAGTTGGGTTGGGGTGGGGTTCCCTATTCTTTTTGGGGCCACCTGTGTCCCAAAAACTGGGACATCGCGAAGAGTTGCCATTCGAACCGCGGAGTACTGCCTACTCGTCTAAACCATGTTTGGCGATTTCTATGATCATTTCCTGAGCAGCGCCTGGGCAACGCCTGAGTAGCGCCTGAGCAACGCCTGAGCAAGGTGGCCAGGGGTGGTGCGAATAACTGGGGTTAGTGAGGGCAACTTTAGCGTAAAACAACACTTTAACTCTGCTGACCACAAACCAGACGGATCCTTCACCAAGGCCAGCCTGTCATTCTTTTGTCAACTTGGCGTTTGGAACTTATATCAACCGCATGTACCGCCGCACCGCCAGAGAGACAGCAGCGGGTGAGGGTGCCATCCAGTAGCATTTATGTTCGGGGCTACCTTGGCTCACCTGGACCTACCAACCAGGGTGACCCGGGGGTGAGCCAGGTGTGAGCTGGGGTGAGCTAAGGGCGCTGGTAACTACAGGACGGCCAGGTCATTGCTTCTATTCCATTCCTTGCCCAATCTGAGTGCCTAGCCACTACATCAGAGGCATGATCCCGCACAAACGGGGCCCTATCTTGGGGACGAAGAGGATGGTACCAGATGACTGCCTGGGCGAGCATTATGCACCCATTCCCATTCCTCAAGAGGTCATCGGAATCCGGCGTTAGAGTTCGAAGCGCGGCAAGAGAATTGCTCGCACGTTTACTCACGCCGGGGATGGTTAAGTGGTCGTACATGACCTGCCGGATGGTAAAGCACAGTGTATTCCACCGCCTCTCGACTTCCGTGTCGGGGATCAAACTGGCACCAGGATGACCTGTTGGCGCTACCTTGGAAGCAAGCATGTCCCGAAGGTCCTCAACCCTGGCAGCCAGACTATCTCTCTCCTGTTGTTGCATGCTCAAGTTGTTCTGGAGGTTGCTACTTTGCGTCTGGAGGTCATTGTTTTCCTTCTGCAGCCGTTCTGTTTTTGTCTTCCAGTGTAGCGGTCTTCCGATCTTGGGTGTCTATAATTCCCTGCAGCTCTTGGCAGACACTATCAAACTCTTTGGTCATTTTGAGCTTTTCAAAAACCGCATGGGCAAGCTGAGAGGGGCGCGTTGCTTGCTGAGGAAGCACCAGAGAGCCCAGCAGAGTGAAGTTCTCTTTGCGAGCTCGCAGCAATAACGGGCAGCGGGGCGGAATGTTGCATCCCGGGGGCTGCCAGTGCGATGTTCGTGTTTCTGATTTGGGCTGGCGCCGAAGATGTCATCGAGTGAGGTACCAGCATCGCTTGTTGCACTTCGTCACCCAGGTTGGATTTAGGGCCTTTCGGAGGCGCCTGAGCCCTGGAAGCGGGATTGCTCCCCTGATCGGGGTTGCGTGCAGGTGGTTCGTCCTACAGATCGGAGGTGGATATTGCTGGTCTCTGCTGGTGTGCGGTGCTGCATGATGGCGGAGCCGAACTGTCGCGATGACCGGACCTGTTCTCGGCTACTCACGCAAGCAATAAAATGTTCACTGTCTGCAATCTTCTACAAAGCTCTTTACAGAGCACCCCTTTATAAGAGTAACCTGTCTCTGTCCGGCACTTGCATGCATCCTTTGCTCCTCACTGTCGATACACTAGGCCTCTGGCTTCGCAGTTCAGACCCTACTTAGGTACGGGTTGTAACATGCCTGCCTTTATGCCCAAAATAAAAATTCACGCGATCGCCAAACACACTCAACGCCGAGAGCGCAAGCGCCTCACGTGACTGACCACTCTTCTACTTCCGCCACTGCCCCCAGCGTTAATACTATTAATTCTGGTGCCCCTACTAGGTCTATCGAATAGTGCCTGTATAGGGATGTTACAATTGATATGTACTATAACGTACACGGCGGAAGCCAGCAGCCATGGTGTCCCCACTTCTACAGCGTGGTCAAGGCCTTAACGAGGCGAAGCAAGCGCCCTCCCTCAATGCAGTCGAGAAGATGGAGGCAGAAATCACGTGAGCAGAACACTGCTGCCTAAACGCATCATACAGTCGCGTGCATTCCAGCTCTCTGCAACCACCATCTCAACGCCTTATCCAACCCAACCGCCAATTGAGTCATAGGATGAAGCCATGTCGGTACATCTGAGGCGCAAGGTGTACTGGGTTCGGAACCTCCCAGACCATACAGATCGGCACGTGACCGCGCAGCTCCTTGCCCAGTCAATTGCCACTGGTAATGATGGGCATTTACCCCTCCTTGACACTCAGGTCCACGTCCATTCACTTGCTAGAGCCGTGGATCCTTGGGAGCATGTCGCAACTCGCACCGCAACCGTAACTTTCAATTGTGAACTAGATCTCAGCAGTTACAGTAAGGGATCAAGATCGAATGAATGGAGGATTCCGGTGGCAGGTCTTCGAAAGGAGGCCATTATCTTAGATACCCACTTTGAGGGTTTCACGCCTCTCAATGACCCCGGGCCCATTCCTACCCAACATAGTTATGAGTAGGTGGAGCTATTTAGTATACCAGTGGTTACAATTAGGATCTAACAAAGCTAGTTGCATAGCCATCTCTGGATTAGCAAGCCATCCCTTTGGCTCCTGGCAACCCCGTGGCGACAAGTCTTTCATGTGGATTCGGGACGCGCTGCCTTCCTGCTTCTCGTCATTCCGCTTCCTGACGTACGGTTACGATACAACCCTTGTCAATAGCACGTCGTTTCAGTCTATCTCGGACTTGGCAGGTAGATTTATCCTCGACATGAGATCGAACGGATGGGCTTCTCCGACGTCGAACCGAGTCCTCTTTCTAGCGCATAGCCTAGGGGGAGTTCTCCTCAAGCAGGTCATGGTCATGCTTGCCAACAGTGGGGCGGTCGAGACTTTCATGCTAGGTAATATCATGGGCGCTGTATTCTTCGGCACCCCGAGTAAAGGAATGGAGGTCTCCCAACTGCTCGCCATGACAAAGGATCAGCCTAACCAGGGCCTTGTCAACGATCTATCCCTTGACTCCCCCTATCTACTGAACCTTGGTTTGCAGTTTGACGGCATATCTGAGTTGCAGAGAATGAAATTCTTTTGGGCTTACGAGACGAGACAATCCCCGACTGTTGTGGCAAGTCAACTTCCTCTCCTTAACGTGTACTCCTGTTCCCAGAGGCATATTTCTAACGACATGCAGAAGAGCTCAATCGACGGGTCATTTTCCCGATCTGGGCCACTCATCATCTTAGTTTCCAAGGACTCGGCTACGAATGGTCTCTACTCATCACAACCACTGTCGACGTTCCAAATCGATGACGACCATTCTGGGATGGTTAAATTTTCTCAGGGCGATAACCGTACCAGCGTCGTAGCCCAAAGTTTACGAGATATCGTTGATTTTCGGCAAAGCCCCTTACTGCCGACAGTTAGCGGCAGTAGCAGCATTAGCAACGCCGCAATTTCTAAACCAATAGCATTGCCTAGTAGCGTGTTCGCGGGCAGTTTTGTGCCTTCGGAGACTCTGTCCCTAGCCCGATCAGTTGCCACCTCTATGTTCAGTCCTGATGGCATGTTATCCTCACACCTACCTAAGGGCTGGAACGGTACGGCTAACCCATCATCTACCCATGTTTCAGCAATACTGCGTTGCCTGCAGGCTCCGGAACGGAATATACGATACGAGCAAATCGATCCTGTCCATTCTCACACCTTTAGCTGGGTGTATGACAAGAAGAGTATCGGGTTCACTGACTGGCTCCGAAAGGGCACAGGCATCTTCTGGATCAGCGGCAAGCCTGGCTCAGGGAAATCCACGTTGATGAAATTGATCCATAGCGACCATCGTACAGCCCAACTGTTGAGACCTTGGGGCTCACAGTGCCGGAAGGTGACCGCAACTTTCTTCTTTCACCACCGAGGGAGTGCCCTTCAAAAGTCGTTCGAGGGACTGTTACGGGGGATAATAAGTCAATTGATCGAGAAAGAGCCAGATTTGGCGATACCCCTACCGATACCCCTACGGAATATGCTCATCAGAGAGTACTCTGATCGCGTCAACCATGAAAAGCTCGGTGACTTAGGATCCGACATTCTCAAGCTGTTCAACCGTTACGGGCTGAAATACGACGAAGACGCCGACAAGGGCATTCACGAGATCTTGAGAAGTCTGGACCCTAGGGCGCAACTCCTAGAGGTCTTCTCTGGGTTATTTGACGTCATAAATGACCGACAATACGAGAATCTAGAAAGAGTTTTACTCTCGGAGCAGCGCCCCCTTCAAAAGTCCGAGGAGGATGGCGAGTTGGATGACATGGTCCAGCATCTCTGTACCACCAAACTCCGACTCAGATACACCAAGACCCTCACAAATCTGGTCAAGGGCTGGCTAGCGAGGGTGAACCGTAGAGCCAAGATTACTTGGCTCCTTCAGCAGAGCGGACTGGTGATCACAGAGGCCATTAAAGAAGACATCAGCAAGTGCCTAGGCAAACAAGAGAGACGAGACGCCATATTCGGAGAGACGCAGCGCAAGTTTTTGACAAGGCAGACGTTAGGAGAAGCTCTCTCCCGACTTATCAGACAGGATAGGTTCCCTCTGGAGCTAACACTCTTCTTGGATGCCTTGGACGAGTACGACGGAAGACCGGAGTTCATAGCCGAGTTCCTGACCGGTATAGTCCAGACAGAGCCTTCCCTCACCCGTGTACGGGTTTGCTTTGCTAGCCGCCCCTGGAGCGTCTTCGTCGAGGAATTTGGCCAGTGCCCTGGGTTCGAGATCCACGAAAATACAGAGGACGACATTCAAGCATATTGCATCGACACCATGTCGGCCTCCACCAAGGACAGCTCGACACTTACCGAGCTGGTTCCTGAGATTGTAAGGAGGGCGCGTGGTGTCTTCCTCTGGGTCAGGCTCGTCGTGCAGGACCTGAATCTGGCGATGAACTCCCTCGGCAGCCAAGCTCTCGGCGGGGCAGCCAGTGTCAGGCATGAGGAGCGCATTGGGGAGCTCCGGATTATCTTAGACTCCCTCCCAGACAAGCTAAGCGACTACTACGCTGTTATTCTTCAGAGAATTCCACCGTCGTCTCGATGGGACACATACGCACTTCTCGAGTGCGTGTCCAGGGCGCAATGGGTGCTGGACCTCAACATGGCCCAAATGGCGCTACAATGCTCGCGCAGTTCCAGCTTTGTGGGGTCGCAGGAACGAGTATTGTCCCGCACCTGGCTTGGCCCTAATGAGTTTCTCGAAAAAGTCCGTACTCTTTCTGGCGGCCTCGTCGAGGCTGTCGGGAAGGCAGAAAACGGAGTCTACCAGACACTACAGCTAATGCACCAGACAGTCAAGGAATTCGTCGAAGACCCGGAGTTCAAGCATAAGATTCTAGGCAACTTGGCTAGCATCATGTTTGAGAACGGGAACTCGTTCCTGTTCAAGGCCTACATCGTAGGATCTTCCACCGGTATGCCTAAGCTCCAAGATGCGGATGCTGCGGGCCATTACGCCACACAGGCAGAAATTACAACCGGCAGGAGCCAGTACACCTTTCTTTCCGATGCAACTCTGACACATTACTGTACTACGGGTATCACTTTTCGTCCTGATCGAGACCTGCGGTGTATAATGTCCCCGCTTAGATTTGCCGCCTACTATGGGCTTCATCTCTTTCTTAAGGACACGAGGATCTCGGACTGTACCAGAAGCCATCCGAGAGACACGGATGCACCTTTTCCTGCTCTGATTGCGGCTCTGAAGGAAAATTATCGACCAGAGGAGCACGTCCTGGAGACAGCAAAGATTCTTCTCGATTGCAACTACTCCCCAACCGAGACTCATATCTTATCCCTATTTGAGTGCCCAGGTATGTTACATGGCTTTTTTTTTTTTTGCTATCTACCAACTGGAACAAAAGAGCAAAGCTAACAGAATGAGAATTACTAGATTTTTGTTCTCCGACCTTAGAGACCCTGTTACTCGGCGGTTGCAAGCAGTTGCACGAACCTGCTCGACTGGAAACACTAACTGATTTCTCGATATCATGCTTCATTTACCCTCGTTTGACCAATTACCTACTCGAGAATACACCAACGGGCGCAAACTCTACAGATATGAAAGGAAGAACTCCGCTGGACTCGCTGGTGCATTATATAGTGCATGCTCAACCTAGTGCTAGTAAAATAGGGGACGTCCATCGCTCAGTCCGGCTGCTAGCCCGGCATGGAGCAAGTCTGCGTACTATTTCGCTAAAAGAATGGAAAGTTTTCTCAAGGACCTGCGGTGATGAGGAAGATATGAAGGAGCTTGGCTTGCCACGATGGTTGCCGGGATTTTCCCCCAACCTGTTGGCCAAGGTGCGGGTGAGGGGTTGGAGGGGGCCGTCCAAATCCATCAATAAATACTCAGGCATCATCAACAAGCTAGCCACGTGATGAAGCGGCTAGAGCAGTAATTCTAAGTTGATATATATATATATATATATTTAAAACTCCCGATCACTCTCATTCTGGAAACTGTAGGTTCCAAGTGATTGATTGAATTGCTTCTCCTTACTCTCTGGCTTTTGCCAGAGAAGCTTATTCTTATGCTGTGAATGGTAGCAATGTTGGTGGCAAAAGGTGGCTCTGCCTAGCTGAACTGACTACGTCAGCTCAGCTGGTATTGCCACACTTCCATGGTGTTCTGGCCGGAGGCCGGAACCA
>Ga0247765_1000465_pt1 | contig 31757 bp, 23 predicted proteins | sample UWRJL106311C6_FD_179949 | JGI IMG/M metagenome (GOLD analysis project Ga0247765, IMG submission 179949) | Plant litter microbial communities from Arlington Agricultural Research Station in Wisconsin, United States - UWRJ-L106-311C-6 | ecosystem: Environmental > Terrestrial > Plant litter >...
AAAAAAAAAAACCTTTTCGGGGCCCCCCCCCCCCCCCCCCCCCCCCCCCCAGTCGAGATTTGACCCATGCTTTTTTTGTTCGAAAAACCCGGGATGGAATTCCCTGCAGCTCGCTATGACAAGGTGCAGCCGTTAGCGTATTGGTATTGCCTACCATAAGGGTTGCTGGTCAATATCGCAAATAGGGGGGTTCCGTTCTTGGAAATTTCTAGAAAGAGTAGCGCCGGTGACTCTTTTGTCTCCGAGGAAAACGCTGCTGCCGTGCGTCATTGTCTGCTGTTGCGGGGGGCATGAAACCATATCTAGTCTTCTTGAGGGCAACGCGTTCACGTGGAGTCATTATTGACCACTATCAAATGCTCACCTAATGTAGATGTGAACGAAAAGAGAAATGCCGATCGATGCACGATAGGCTCAGTTCGGCGCCAATGAGCACCATATCAATAATGTACTCTCAGGCCCATTCTCCATGCTTGTTCCGTTCTCGCAGAGTTGTCGTCGGACGTTAAGTCGAAACCGAGTCGATCTTGCCATCTTGTTCACAGATACATATAAGCGCTGTCTATTTTGAGCGAAAAGTCTCCATCTAGGCCAATCCAGGCCTCTATCATGCGATCCAATCCCAATCTTTTGCGTTGCCTGTCGTCATGCGATCCAATCCGAGTCGCTTGCATGTGTGTTAGCACGAGAGCGAGCGATCGACACCCGCGATTGTCTAGAGAAGGGGCTGTTCATTATTGAGTTACCCGCCGATTTATGAGCCACATTACCAGAATATTTCAACAACATGAAGGAAACCAGCCTCCCCCTGCTTTCTGCCCTTCTTCAGCCACCGGTATGTGTCTTCGGCATTGGATTGTGGGGCGTAACATAGGATGTGTTCAAGCTGGATATTACCTACGACACCCGTGCGCACGGAGAGTTCCGTGGTAATATTTGAGTTTGACCATCTTGCCGAGTTGGATGCATAAAGTCACGGGGTCGAGTCTGAAGTATTCATCAACTACTTCGCGATCCCCCATGTTCCATTTTCTTGACCCCAGGCACTACCTTTCCACTGGTCCAGTCTGATAAGGGCCACCCTCTGCACATCAACACAGTCTAGACATGGCTTCGCTTCCAACGGCTGGTCATCTAGTTTCGGTATTGACCAGACCCGCGCCCAAGATGCAGCTGAACCCCTTGCCCTCAGATAATCATAAGGCCGAAGCAGCCACTCTCCAGTCTCCAGTCAATATCCTTTCTGGCTGGTCCCGGTCGAAATTTCAGCCGTCGATTAGAGTTCGTCAACAACATGAACCTCATTCAAGCGAGGGACAGACGTTCGATGTACCTAAACTTTCTTCAGATTGCAAGTCAGAGGTTTGGCTGGGCTCAACTGGTGATGTAACATATACGAATAAGTATCCTTTTCTCTCTTCTTCCATCGGGAATAGACTGCAATGTCTGGTGTTTGTGGAGATCACGAAGGCAAGTACGATCTCAGTTGCCATTGATCTTTATGTCGGTTAGCACCCCACTTGGTCATTTCACGGAAGCCGCAACCTGTCACTATGCCTATTGTCTATATCGGAGGAGCGATTGGATGTCGATCAACTCCACGTGCCCAGAATCTTCTGGCAAGTCGCAAAACATGTTTGCGGAACAAAAAAAAAAAAATACCTACCGGTACAAAAGCCTCCGGAATTAGTTCCAGCAACTTGTAACGTACATGATAAGCGAGTGAGCATTACAAGCGAGTGAGCACTTTTAAAACCTATATATAACCCTGAGAATTCCCAAGTGTTAACTCTATTAATATTACTTCTAAAGCTTTAAAAATTTAAAACTAGGTAATTAACTAAATAATAAGCATAAAAATATTGTTTTAAATATTTTAAAGCTATAGGGTTAGGGTAGGAATAGAGCAAGATAAAATTTAGGGTTAGAAAAATATAAAGTTTCTACTTTACCTTAACCTTATAAGTGTGAAATATTAATATATTTTTTCTATACTTATAATATAAGAAATAACTCAATCTTAAATTTTTAGGGTTATATATACATTTCTCATAGAGTTAGGACTTAGAAAATTTTAGGGTTATATATGGGTTTTGAAAGTGCTCACTCGCTTGTAATGCTCACTCGCTTATCATGTACGTTATCTACAAATCGTTGATATGTTGCATCCAGTTGCATCCAGTGCATTATGCGACGAAAAATAGCCCAGGTTGGCGCAGACGGGCTACTAGTGCCACATTCTGGGACTTATTTCATACTAAAGAAATCCAGAAAAAATAAGCAGAGTGTAACATACTTGCTGACAATCAGTCGAAATATTGATCCTGTTGGACCAAAGTCACCAAACACGTGAGATGCAGACCGGACGGACACGGGACCGACGATCCGTCATCCCAGCGGTAAAAGAAAGATAACCAACAACCGCTGCCAGCCGGGTGAATCCACTCACACACACCCACACACACACTCATGACCGGAAAATATAAAAGTAGTGATTCCACGCCAAGTCCGGAAACCCCCAAGCTCTCCGAACCAGTGTTATCCGAATCAGAAGTACCAGACTCTAGTGATTATTATTCGCAGGCGGGTGGAAGAAGAGCGCAGGCTCCTCCCGACCCCAAACCGGACCTCGGCCAGCAGGACAATATAGGTACTTTTTTTTTTGGCGCTTGGCTTTCCCGGAGCGAAGCCCACATGCACATACATGTACGTTTCCATGCGGTCGGCTCCAGTCAATCCAGGGGGCAGCCACATAACCATAGAATTAGAATACCCATTGGGGGTTGTAGCGGACATCCACAACATCAAATGGCTTACAAAGGCGAGCCAAGAGCCCCCCCCCCCTCCCTTACCTCCTAGGGTAGCTCTAATCTGGTGGTGGTCTTTGTTGATCTTTTTCTTTTTTTTTTCCCCGTGACATTTCAACATTGTAGGGAACTTCCAATCTCGGGGACTGGAGTTTCTTCCTACCGCTTGCTTAGTTACCCACCCGCCCAGACCAGACCATTCGAAAATGGACGATATCAAAATGAAAGACATCACCATTGTCACTCACGTGGATGCCCCCGTCCCCATCGAGGAGCGAGAAAAGAACGAAAAGTTCCTCGTTGCCTCCACATGCGCGCAAGGAGGAGTTCAGCCCAAGTCATCACAGGTGCCACTTGTTCGCGACGGTGCCGACGACCACGACAACGGAGGAGGAGAATATGGTGATGCGGGCATTGAAGATCGCCAACCCCTAGAACATGACTTTCCCGAGGGTGGACTCCGCGCATGGTTGGTCGCGGCAGGAACGGCAGGGATTCTGTTTTGCACGCTGGGATACTCGAATTCCTTTGGCGTCTTTCAGGCATATTACATCCACAACCAGCTGCGGGATCACAGCCCAGATGATATCTCATGGATTGGGTCGGTGCAGGTCTGTTTGGTGTTTGCACTTGGTGTGATAGGGGGGCCAATATTTGATAGATATGGAGCATGGGTGAGTTTTGTTGAAAAGTGTTGGCTTTCGTACCTAATGTGCATTGCTAATACGAGAGATTGTCAGGTTATTCGACCAGCTGCTGTCGTCTATATTGCCTCCATCATGGCCACGGCGTCATGCACGTCGTACTGGCAGTTCATGCTCGCTCAGGGCTTTCTCTCTGGCATTTCCAACAGTCTGCTCATGTTTCCCTCCATGGCGGCCACTCCACAATATTTCAACAAGAAACGCGGAGCCGCCATGGGACTCGCCATTGCCGGGTCGTCCTTGGGCGCCATCATCTTTCCGATTGTCCTCTCCCAACTTCTCGACAAAATCGGCTTCCAGTGGGCGGTCAGAACCTGCGCTTTCATCATGATTCCAATCCTCACATTTTCAGCCATCACGGTGAGAGCACGATTACCGCCTCGTGAAAGCAAATTCTTCCTCTGGTCATCGTTCAAAAATCCCCGCTACAACACTTTAATAGGCGCAGTCTTATTCATGTTCATGGGCATGTTTGTCCCCCTGTTCTACCTCCCCACCTACGGCATCTCGCAAGGAATGGACGCCAGCCGAGCGTTTTATCTCGTAGCCATCATCAACGGCTCCTCCATCCCAGGTCGTATCATCCCCGGGATTCTGGGAGACAAATTCGGCGCCATCAACTCGCTGATTGGCGCGGGGATTTCCACCGCCATCATCATCTTTTGCTGGCCCACGGCCGTTTCCGACGCCGGCATCATCGCCTACTCGGTCGGGTTCGGTATCACCTCGGGGGCCATCATCTCTGCGGGATCTGTCGTTTTCACCCATTGCGCGCCGAGTCCAAAGGATATTGGCACGTACATGGGCATGGGCATTTCCATTGCCGCGATAGCCGTGCTGGTGGGACCGCCGATTAACGGCGCACTTCTTCATCGGTACAATAGTTTTGATCAAGTTTCGCAGTTCAGTGGCGCCATGTGTATGGCGGGAGGGGCACTGGCGGTGGCGGCCAAGTTTTTTACCAGGGAAGGGATTTGGGGGAGGGTGTAAGCAATCTCTTTGTCGTTGATCTTTCAAGGATGGCGTCAGGGTCAGGTGCAAAGCAATGAATACAGGAATTTACCTTTAATTTGAGTCCCAGCAATGTCATACTTTCCCCATTTGCCTCCACGTCTCTCCAGCGCGGACTGCATTGAAATCAATGGCTGAAATGACGACTCTGTCACTATGCCATCGCTCTTGCAGTGGCATCCTAGAAAGAAAACAAATATACGGACTCATTGCATGTGATTCGGCTATATTATTGCTATGTCGCCAATGACAGAGAGGAAAATGCATAAGACTCTACCCGAAAAAAAAAAGAAGAGGAAAGAAAAAAATACGTGTATCCAATAAAATACGGCCAATAACCCACCCATGCAGCTCTCTTTGGGTACTTTAAAGAAAAAGAAATCTACAGCTCCAGCCTCGCACACTCCACCACACCCACCTCGGTCCCGGGCTTCCGGTGAATCTTGACCACCTTCAACCCCGCCTCTCTCACCAAAACACTCCACATGCTCTCGCTCCTCTCTTTCCCCCCAATATTGAACATGACGAGATCGGCCGCCGCATTGCCCGGAGAGGGCGGGTCCGATACGATTTGCTCCATGATGAGAACGCGAGCGCGTGGATCACCCCGTGGAAGGGCTTGAGCGAGCGGCGTGAGGATTCGCACGGCATATTCGTCGGCGTAGTCATGCAGAACGCGGCGAAGGAGATAGATCAGGGCACCTAAAAAGTGTGAGATCAACGGTTCTTTTACTTTTGTGAGGGAAACTCGGAGGTAGGTAGGTAGGCACTTACCCTTCACTGGCTGCTCGGCGTTAAAATCATGCGACATCCGCCTCACCTGCCGCAACGCCGGATCGTCAATCTGAATGGCTTCTTCAATCACCTCGGGCCGGTCCTGCAGCACACATCGCTCCGGTGGGATGCTCGGCATGGCTTGGATAATGTGCTTCAGCGTGGCGCCGTGGCTGCCACCAACATCCACAATGAGTGCCCTCGGTTCTGTTTTACCGTTGGTGATATCTGAGCTTGTCCTCGTCTGGGCGGCTTCTTCACCGAGCCAGCTAAAGTCATAGACACTTGCTGGACCGCCGTATTTTCCGGCGATAGAGTCCATGCTACGCATCGAACTGGCAAAGATTCTTTGTTTTTCCTCATCCGAGGCGATCATCTCCCACATGTTCCGCTCCGGATGGCCCCAGGCGAGGGTGAAGGGGTTGTTGGCCGGTCCAGCCGGCTCCCGATTTCCATATCGGGCGAAATATTCTGGCCAGTGCACGTAGCCGCGAAGACCGTGGTCGAACATGACGCGGAAGAGGTTCCCGGCGGGGTGGTCCGAGGTGAATATTTTTGACGTGGCAGAATGCGTGACGTGGCCTGAGGAGGTTTGGATCAATCGGCCTGTTGCTACTAGCATGCCGCCGATGCGGGCTTATTCTTTTCATCAGTATTACGTCCAGTCGTTGGAATCCGACCATGGGAACAAAGGGGGGAGTTTGTTGACTTACAGACGATAGCTTCTTCTGCCCCGATGGAATCGGCCAGCTCCTTGTAGGAAATGCTAGAGCCAACCGGGATCTTGTCAAAGAGCTTCCACTCCATGTACATGTTGGTGGCACCAATCTCTCCCATCTTTAGTAGCCGCCTATCTGTCAGCATACAAATACTCAAACACAAGGATGGGGAATTCTTTTCCAGATCCATAAAAATATGAACCCACTGACCGTGACTGCGTATCCCGGAATGATCATCTCGGTGCCCCCAATGAGGCCAGCAATCTTCTTGGCCTTTTGCAAGACCCCCTTCTTGAGTGCGGGGTCCTTGCCTCCAGCTTCGAGGGCCCGGACATCTTTGAGGAGGGCTTCTGCCAGCAGCGTGGCATCCGAGGGTCGCTCAGGCTTCTGCGGAGAGAGAAAGCTGAGGAGGTAATCGATGATGGCCTTCATCTTTGAAAAAATCAAAAACAAAAAAGTCCGAGCTTGTGATCTGATTTGAAGCTCACGACCAGAGGGCGAACAGTAAAAAGCTATGAAAAAGAAGGTCCTGCGAGGCGACGTGTGTGTTATTGGGGGAGCATGTGCATCCGTGCGGGGGTATTATACTCCCCTCTTGATCAACTATCATTGAGAACGAGTAGGTACAAGGTAGACATGGAAGTAAGAGGTACTTGGGTCCTCTAGTCGTCACCACCAGATTACAAGGCTTGCCGTCCTTGGGACTGGACTGGACTGGACTGGACTGGACTGGACTGGAGCTACATGTACCTTGCCGCCCCACTTCGGACTGGAGCTGACCTGAATGCCATGGAACCCACACGCTCCCCCATGTAACCCTTGGCATCCTTTCTCAGGAGTACAAGCAGCACAGGTACCTATCTTTTCTCTCTCTCTCTCCAGTTTTCCGGACTGCTACCTTACCTATGTACCTGGTTGGGGCTGGGCTATGCTTGTGCTTGTATTTGCCAAGGCAAAGACGGACCCTCACACACACAGACACACATACACATGCAGGAAGAGAGTTTGAACGAAGCCGCCAAGTTATTTGATCAGAGAATGCACGTCGATTGCGCACATGCAATCAAGTCAAAGTGTGGTGTCTGGTCTGGTGTGGGATTAGTTCTAGGTCATGTCATTGGTCGTGGCGGCAAAGATATTGAGCGCGAAAACATGAACAGATATCACGGCTCGATATACCGATGGCAAATCGCAAAGGGAAATGGGATGCATCATGCAAGTCAATCTAAGAAGTCTTGGGGGTTGTCTTGTAACATCGATATTGGGAGGGAAAATAAAATAAAAAACCTGGGCAGGCATTTTTTGCGAAATGGTTCCAGTCGGAAAGCGGCATGGATGGATGTGTCCAGTCTACCGAAGCGACATGGAGAGAGATACAGAGAGAGACAAAGGGCGCATCACATTTTTTTCATTTGATTCCAGTCTCCAAGTGCCGCCAAGATAGTGACAGAAAAAAGAAGGAGGTGGTTAGCAGGAAAGCTGGAGCCGGAGTCTCTGGTTGGGGTCAATTCTACGGATAAAAAGTGCTGTCTCGGGACCGACCACCAAGTAACAAAGTACGACAAGACCTTGGCCATATGTGTGGAAGGCTTGGCCGGTTGAAACTCGGCCCGTTGCCAGCCGTTTTTTTTTTTCTCTCTCTGGAGGACTGCGGCGTTCAATGTGAAGAGTTCTTTGCCCAGTGTGTGCAGGTGGTCAGCCTACGCGTCACCTGCCAAGAGACGGCTTCCCCCAGTGATGCGAACCTGAGGGGGTTCCCAGGCCCTTTGGTAACAGGTACCTACAATGGTTTTTAGCGCCATGCTTGGTGTCAGGCAGGTGCCATCGCTCCATCGCTGTCCCCAGAGTCCGGACCCATTATTCTAGAGCAAATCCAGAAATGGTTTTCTGGTTTTGGCCTCCGAAATCCGCAATGGATATTTTGGTAACGGGATGGATTCAACGGAGCTTTGGTCTCGTCATGACGAGACCGGTTCGGACTTCAAAGTGTCAGCCACTCAGTCAATAGCCCACGAGCAGGATGTACACTAGGGATTCCCTTAACACTTGATTGGATCACAGAGTTTGCGTGCTGACAGCCTAAGGCACATAAGTTGGTATGACTTGCGCTTCAAAGCGGTACAGCTTACATCATGTAGGTACACGCGCGGCGGGTACCCGCTCCATGTCCATCAGCAACACTCGTTGCGGTATCAGGTTAGGTCATGTTTACCACGTGTCTACATGTACATGTCAATATGTGGTAATATGAGAAGATCGTCAGTGTCCATGCCATTTTAATTCCCCTTTTCTGCATCAAGAACCCAGCTACCTCCTAGGTAAACGTCGAGAGAGAGAAATCCATATCAGGATTACTTTTTCGTTGGTGGCTCAAAATTGATTAGGTATGTATGTACATGTGATCGCATCATTGACATCAAATTGATGACATTGTCATGTCCTCCCACACACAAACACACACAACACACTTCTTTCTTCTCTCTTCGCTGCCCCCAAGTGTCAATTACGGAGCGACAGGCTTGAGGATGGCCGGGTCCGGCGAGCTCGGAGTGTAAGTGACATCCTCCCACTCATAGCTTCCACCCATGTTGAGCAGCCAGGTGAGGGCGTTAAACTCGACAACAATCTCGAGGATCTTCCAGATGCCGTCTTCGAAAATGGTCTTGAAAATGGTGACGCCCTTGCTGGGGAGGTTGGCCTCACCAAAGCTGGCGACCCACTGGAGAGCGACCGTGTTGCACTGGACGGCGTCGACGCTGAGGATCTTGACGGGGAAGTGCATGTTCCAGCTCTGGACCTCGAGGAAGTTCTCGCGGTTGGGGAAGCTGGGCCCGCCAAGCGGCAGGTGGATGAAGGTGTTGATGGAGTCGCTGTAGTCGACAAAGTCCTTGGCGACGTACTTTTCACCCAGCTCCTCGGTATACTCGGCAATCAACTTGCGATAGATCTCGACTGCCTCCTTGGCCTCGGCGGCTGTCATGCACTTCTCCGTCGCCTGGCGCCGGAAGATGGAGGGCAGGGCGAGCCCACTTGCCACGCTGCAAGCCGTCGTGGCCGCCAAGAGGATAGACGAGAAATGCATCTTGGCTGAGGGGGGCAGCTGGAGGGTGGGTAGGTACCTTGACCAAAAAGGCTTGGGTGGATGCAACAGAGATGAGGATTGCGAATGAATGACGGAACTCAAAGATACACCTTCGATCGATGCACACACTTGAGAGACCAACATGACCATCTCTCATTGCAGACTGGACGGGTTGCTGCGAATTTATCACCCTTCCTCGTGCCGGTCAGCACCGGAGCCCCGTCTTCGTGGCGCTCACCTCACCCGGCCATCCGGAGCGGGCACCGCCATACCACGACGACGACTCCAAGCCAAGACCGCTGTGATATTTAATATCCGGACGTCCGGTAGCTTTTGTCGATTTGCGGCGGCAGTGGAGACGGAGAGCGAGAGAAAGGCTGGAAATGGGGACGACGGCATGTCTTGGTCATTGTCTTGGGAGACGGTGCGGTCAATGTCTACAAGGCCAAGATGTCACTGGTACATGACCATCTAGAGGGGATAGGTGGTTGCTTTGAACGAAGGGCATGGCATCCCGCATCCAAGGTGGGCCTTTTCCTCCCCCCAAGCGACAGAAACTGCTGTCTGTATAAGCAATATCAACAATCTTGTCTCTTGACCAAGCACTGCTGTGGCCACTCCGGGTGAAACGCAAAAAAGGGCCAATCTTTTGCGCCTTCGGGACCACGCCAAGACACTCTCTAGAGGGCCCCCCGTTGGTTATTGGTCCGCTCACCGAATGCTATCTCTCGGCGTGCGGAGTTTGCAGTCCTGGGCACGCAGCGCCCAGAGAACCAGGAGGTGCCATGCTACCTGCCGTCCTCAACCCGGTTATTTCGACTTTCTGGGCATTAAGCCGGAATGTCCCCAGAAGTTCCTGCGCGAGCCAGCCGTATCGTGGTTGACCAGTCTTGCGCCGAAGCGATCGAGTAGCGGGAGAAAAACGGGAACAGAGAAATTCGCTTCCTTCCTTCCAGTCCTCGCCCGACCCCGAAGCTTCGGACTTGGGCTCCCAGGACTAGAACGCTCTCAGGTGCATACCTATTCACCCGAACACCCGCTTGCGTCACACACACATGGAAAAAGCTCGGCGGGAGTCGATGACACAATTCACGTCCCGCCGATCCGATCTTCCATAACACATTGACGGATCCAAGACTATGCTTGACTTTCTAGCGTTCGGAGCCGCAGTGAGGTGTGTGATGCAGGCATCAACCTGGGGTAACCATCCGGAACAAGAACATGGAAAGTGCTACAGGACTCGGCAGCGTTCCATGATCCGGGAAAATGGCCAGTTGCTGATTGTTGACGATATGGTACGTGTAGGGGTTGGGTTGTCGATATTAGTTGACACTACAGGACAGTTGCATGACAACAAGGAACCCAGTTAAGATCCTGGAATGTTCAGTGCAGAATTACGGGGTTATATACACATATTCCCATTTTCTCACAGTAATACTGCGATTCATGTCGCGAAATTGTTGACCAGAGAACTTTTATCGCCATCAATAGATATGAAGAAAACAATGAACGCCAGCGCAAATCCCACTTGTCGCCAAAAGAGAGATCTGACACGAGGGTTGATTGCCAGAGACAGAGTTTCGGCAATAACTTTTCGCCCCACAGCGGAACGGCCCGTCCTGAATCAGAGTGAGCCAGCGAGAATTGTTTCCTGTCAGTTTTAAAAAAGAGGCTCAGAAGGTGCTGGCGGTTTTTGCAGAAAGTCCTAAGAGAAAATTGACTTGGTTATTATGCACATGCATTTCTCTGTTGTGAAACATGCGGTGGAAACCTCCCTGCCCATCTTTCAATAACTATTCCTGGACCGTGCGACAACATAACGACTAGATTAAATAGAATATACGCATATAACTTAGGGATTCAATACTAACAACTCGTGGAACTAGGAATATTAGACGAGCAATTCAGAGACAATAAGTACCTACCGAACTGGGAAATAGCGCAGAGTGGTTACCTTAGTTCCGCTGATAAATTGTGGTTGTGAGTCGCTCTTTCCCCCGTGGTTGGGGTAAGTCAGAGAGGTGGTTGTCGATCACAGCGTCTCACCAACTGGAGGCCAGAGATCGTCAACACCCCCCCCCCTACAAAAAAAAAAAAAAAAAAGATGCATACTTGTTCACTTAAACTGATAGTTAGATCCAACCAAGAGTAGTTGAATTGCTGACATGCTTTCTAATCGTGACATACGGGACATGCGGAACAGAAAGCAAATCCTTCGCTGCAACAAACTCAACATGATTGGTTGACAACCACATTTCTCATCGGAGATAGGCCAGGGGCCCTGGCCATTCATGTCAGATCTCACACCGGAATATCGGCCACTACAGCTCCGAAAAGAGAGGTCAATGCAACGGAAGCATTTTGAAGACGTCAGATTTGCCTTGATCAAAAGAGTCATCTTCACAATAAAATTCATCAATATTCTACCATCGACACCTAGACCGCTCTATTTCAGCAATACTTTCGACCTGGTGGAAGCAAAATCAGTCGCATACCTACCTCTGTGCCGTGGAAATGAATTAGAGGAGTGCAAAATTCGATCTATACTTAAGGTCTACAGTGCAACAGCACAGATCAATCGTGCTACCCCCGACATGTCCGAGAGCCTTGTCACCCGCAAACAGCGAAGAACCAAGGTCAAAACAGGCTGTGCAACCTGTAGGTCAGTCGAATCTCATCCTCAAATCTAACTCAAGGCCCAAACTGATCTTCGTAGAGTAAGAAAGATCAAATGCGACGAGAACAAGCCATCTTGTCGGAAATGCGTCGACACCGGCCGCACCTGCGACGGCTACGATTCTCCCTTTAGAATTTTTACAAGTCAATCCATCAGCATCGCGCGCGCTAGTGTTGCTGCTGGCGCTGATACTGGCACTGCCGTCATTCTGCCAGGTGCGGGTTTGAAGTCCATTCGGCCCACGTTCAAGTTGGAGTTCACTCAGCAGGACATTGACCTGCTCGATCACCACTTCTCCACCAAGACCTTATTCAATGTAAGACTTGGCTGTTACGAAGAAGCTAGACAAGTCCTCCAAGCCAGCTTGACGGATCCGCCGATACGACATGCCGTCTCGTCTCTCCGAGCTCTCCGGCATCATCTCGAGGCGACTGGAGACGTTGCATTTTCTATCGCGAAACACCACGCCCCGAGCCAACACCATGACTTTGGCCTCCAGCAATACTGCTTAGCGCTGGGAGGGCTCGCATCCAACCTGTCGTCTCCGGGGTCCAACGGGTTGAAGAAGTCGGCATTACTATGCTGTCTAATCTTTATCAGCATTGAGCAAATTCGGGGGAATTACGCCACCATGATCCAGCACATTATTCAAGGACTCAACATCATGCACGACTATCGGTCGAAGCCGAATGCTGTTCCGGAAGACACACCTTTGCTCGACGTGTTCGTCATCAAGCTCTATGCGGCACCGTGCAGGTTTGCGGAGCCGCCTCCATCTCCTCCAGCTCACGCTGATGCAACTGCAACAACTACTGATGTAAAAGTGGCACATACGGCAGTTGTTTGTTCGACGACAACACCACTATCGCCACATCAACAGACTGTTATTGAATATCGCAATCTCCGCGCCCTCGCGCCCAACAAGCGGAGCGAGCTAACCAGGCTCGCCGCCTCAACGATTGACTTCCTCAACAAAACATCGAATGCCAAATCACCAAGTCATGTCCTGCAACTGCGTTCGGAGAAGAAATCTCTTGTACACTCGTTGGAGTCATGGCTCAAGGAACTTGAGCTCGCACGCCAATCAGATATGAAACCAGTTCGACCCGAGCCTGTTCCCCTGTACTTTATGCGTCTGTTCCATCAGATACTGAAAATCGTTGTAGTAGGGGCGCTGGAATCCTCACCCGAGGTTCGTGCCCAGTTGCGGGTGGAGAATGATCGGTTACAGAATATGGCTATCGTTACGGATGAGAAGGTGAGGAAGGCTTATGGAGTGCGCAGCAGTGAGGTTTGAATTTTATCGATGAATGAACACTATCTAAAAGCCAATGTACCTTAGGAGTAGGTACCTTATAGATGCGGATTCATATTTGTCCTCCAACCATCTTCAACACAACCCACCCCTTGTCTGCTGATGTCTTATTGACGGGCAGCACCCGCAGCGTCCTTGTTAATAGCCAAAATCTGTTGAACCGTAGGCCTATTGATGCAGCGATCCCACCAAGCACTGACGGCTTTGCGAGTGAGAACGACATCACCACACCCGCATACAAACAGTCTTTGAACGACGGGAATGTAAAAGATATCCACGAGAGAAAAGTCTTTTCCGCCCATGTAGTCCTTGTCTTGCAATAGACCTTCCGCAATGTCGAAAAACGCCTCAACCGACCGGAGGGCTTCAGAGGCGGCAGCTTCATTTGGTGGTAGCCCTAAGAGTGGCTTCACGAACTTCTCAAACGAGACCTTCCCCGCCGGGTCCGAGAAGTAGTGGATCTCCACCTGCTGCGCTTGGTCGAAGAGCGCGGTTGCCTCGAGGTCCGAGTCGGGAGGTAGGAGAGGGAAGGAGTACTTTCTGGCGAGGTATTTGCAAATCGCACGACTCTCGTAGAGGGCGAAACCATTTGGGAAAGTCACGACGGGGATTTTCCCCCAGGGATGATGCTTCTTGATCATTTCGGACTGCACGACCAGGTGTTAGCAATGGGACACATGCAATTGATTTGTTCCCCCCTAATTGAGGGAGACTGGATGGGTCACATCAATACGGTACCTTTTGCTCCCCCTTTGCCAGGTTGATCAGCACGAATTCGTAGTCTGTAAAACCACCTTCGGCGAGAGTCAAGCGGACCCGATCCGCGTTAGTCGAGCCACGGGCCCCATACAAAGTAAAAGCCGGCATTGTCGAGCGGTTTAGCAGGGTTGACACAAATCTGGGTTTATTGGTGATGAGTTTTGACATCAAATGTTGCAAGTACTCCAGACTCCAAGGGAGATAAACTGGGCTAGGAGGCCGGTATTTGAAGTCGACCACGAACGACTGGACCAGGCTGCAATATGGAGCCAACTATGTGTGACAGAAAAAACGGAAGGATTGCAGGTGCGGTTGGTGGGTTCGCTCTCGCTTCCCAATCGAGCTAGCGCCGCCCCATGTGTGTGGTTCCTCATGCATAGGGACCTCCAACACTAGAAGTGTCGAGCGGCACTCGCGGGACGAGGTACAGCGAGACTGGCCTAAAATCAGGTCATGGTGCAACCAAATGACAAATACGGTGTCGCGGTTCACAAGTGACCGGGGCGGGGTAGCGCGAACAGCGCGAGGACCGCGAATGAAATGCAATGCTACTAGGGGCAAAAAGAGCTTTCATGTTCTCAATAGGATGATAGTTGCATCGAGTGAGATGTGACATTTAGGCACCTGTTTGTCTCCGCCAGCGGTTTTAAATTGGCAACTTGTATTGCTTGATGCCAATCCATAGAGATGCCTAGGAGTATGTACCTAATGTTTAGCATTGTAAAAATGGGTAGGCTAACACTTTCATGAAGTCTCATTGCAACATCAATCAGACATGTTAGTGCCGAGGAAAGAACGACAGCGACAGAGCCATCCGAACGAATCAGTTCCGACCCAGGTCCAACCATACATTGACGCAAGGTTAAGGCGTGGCCCCGGCTTCCCCTTGCAGTGTACGGAGCGAACAAACCAATCACCGCACAGTGCTTAAGAGGGCTGGTGTTAACATTTGAAATCCTCCCCGGCATGTCTGTTAAATACATCCACAACGTCGTTGCCCTTTTGTCAATGGCCAAGTTAACGTATGTCATCCATATCATTGACTTCAAACGAAGACAACTCCAAGGCGTCTTTCATTGTTCAATACCATGCATTTCCTCCTTCTAGGTGCTACTGGGCGGACTGGCAAGCACGTCATATCTGAATTACTCTCGCAGGGCCATACCGCAGTAGCACTTGTTCGCACTCCCGACAGCCTCTCTCCTCGTTTTGGCCTTACTGTCGTTACCGGCTCGCCTCTATCAAAATCGGACATTGAAAGCACCCTCTCCGCGGCTCCTTCCCTTACCCCCGACGCGGCCATCGTCACATTAAACACAGTCCGCAAGTCCGACAGCCCTTTTGCGCCTCAACTCTCACCTCCTCGGTTTCTAGCCGATTCATGCGCCAATGTCTGCGACGTTCTAGAACAAGCCGGCATTCGCCGCATTGTGGTCATGTCGACAGCTGGCGTCGGGGATTCTTGGGCTAGCCTACCGTTGTTGTCCAAGGCATTCATGGGATGGACCAACATCAAGCACGCGCTCGAGGACCACAGTCTCGTAGATAAGGAGATTCGGCTGACAAAGATGGATTGGACGCTGGTGAGAGCGGTGAGGTTGGAATTCGATGATCCGAAGAAACAGAAGCAGACTGCCAATACATCTACCAAGACTGAGGTGCAAACGCTGGGCAGCAGCGGCGTCGGGATGCGCATGACCGACAGCGTGAGTGTTTCTAGTGCGGCGAAATTCTTGGTCAAGATTGCCGTTGAAGGACTCTTTATCAGGAGTGCAGTGGTGATACGGGATTGATGAGCCTGCGGGGATTCGCTGAGAACCTGTAGCTCGACTACGGAAGATACACGGAGGCCGAGACTGAGCTGTTGTTGGGATATAGAAACACCTAGGTTGGTCATACGGCCACCACGAAATACGGTCCCTACCTACCTACCCAATGACAATTGGATCAATTCGCTGCAATGCCACCCTAGGAAATTAGACGCCTGCGTCTTTATGAAAGAGAAGTTGATGTTCTATAATTCTAGGTGCCGATGACCATAACCAAAAATGCCAGAATGCAAACCACCAAAAACCAACAGACCATTCACGGCGACCCGGTCTCGCAGCCCCGGATCGCGGTGCAGCCCATGTTTTCCGTTTGCGGAAGCCAAGGCCCCGACTTGAATATGCGTAGTCGGCATTTTGGTCCCGGATGGGCGAAAATCTGGGGGGCGCACATGGTTTTCCCCGCATGCTATACCCCTTCTCCGGATATTAATTAATGTGTGCACGCAACCTACCCATCTATATATGTGCAGTGCGCGTCCAGTCATGTCCCTCCGCCGACAAATTTGCCGACTGGGACGACTTGCTAGGTAGATTAGCCAGAAAGACAATGACCGACTTGTCCTAAGATGGAGTCCGGACAAATGGGATTGCTATCGAGAAATCCATATACATATATACTTTTAGGTACTACGGGTAGTCCAGTCCCAAGAGATTGGACCGAATACCAAGATTTGCCAGTCTCTCCCTCCCAGTCTAACATCATCATCACCACGATGCATCTGACAGGGTCGATTGCGGGCCTCGTTGCCCTGGCTGTGCTGGGAAATGGCCAAATAACCAAGGTCAATGATTTTCCCGGAACTCCGACGAAGCTGGGCATGTACGTCAAGGTGCCCAAGAACCTCAAGACTCCGGCTCCCATCGTCGTGGCCGTTCACCATTGTCAAGGTTCCGCATCGGGATACTCGGGCTCGACCAAATACCAGCCCCTAGCCGACCAACACGGCTTCATCCTCATCTACCCCAACTCCAAGTCGGGCGGAGGTTGCTTTGATGTCGCTTCCACGGCGAGTAAGTCAATGCTAACTCTACCGAGACTGTAATCGGTTGAGTAAACCTAAAGTTGACTTTTTTTCGACACATAGGCTTGACGCACAATGGCGGCGGTGACAGCCAGACCATTGCCAACATGGTCAAGTACGCGGTCGACAAGTATGGCGGAGATCCCAACCGTGTTTTCGCCGTCGGAACTAGCTCGGGGGCCATGATGACCAACGTGCTGATGGGCGCCTACCCCGATGTTTTCAAGGCGGGGTCCGTCTACTCGGGCGTTCCGGACGGCTGCTTCTTCGTCCAGGGAGCCACGGCTACCCAAGATCCCCCGGGATGGGCCAATGCGTGCGCCAACGGACAGAACATCAAGACCGCTCAGCAGTGGGGCGACATGGTCCGGTCCTACTATCCCGGCTACACTGGCCCCCGCCCCAGGATGCAAATGTAAGCCAATCTCCTCTGCGAATTGCGGGAAAAAAAAGAAGAAGAAAAAAAGGAAAGAAAAAATGTTGCTAACAGAAATAATAAAGCTGGCACGGTACCTCGGACAGCACTCTTCGTTATCCCAACTGTACGTCATGCCCCTATTTCTCTTGACCTTCGGGATTGACGATTAACATTTCCTTCAGACCAAGAGCAGCTCAAGCAGTGGTCCAACGTCTTTGGGCTCACCACCTCCAAGAACACGACCAACACACCCCGCAGCGGATACACCCAGACCATCTACGGTGAGGGAACCGCCACGACGGCGCAGCTCGTGGGTTATAGCGGACAGGGTGTCGGACACAGCGTTCCGCAGAACGAGGCTATGGATCTTGCCTTTTTCGGCATCACGTCGTAATCATCGTTAGGACTATACTGAAACAGAATGAGAGCCTGAGAGAAACTATACAAGTAAAATTACCATCACCTCAACTATGTCCCATTGAAAGTCTATAATTCGTTTGCAAAAAAAAAAAAAAAAAAAAAAAAAACGCCAGTGGCATCGTTGGAAATGTTGATGCCATGTCTAAAACAAATCAGGTATATCCGCCATGCCCCCTCGCTCTCGCTTTCTCTTCATATCCCAAAATGTCAAACATGTACGTAGGTAGGTATCCAGTCGTCGTTAAGGAGTGTAGATGAAATCCGGCCTGCGGTCGCCCATCTCCCGAATTTCTTCCTCTGTCTTGCCCTCTAGCCATTCATCGCGCTTTCCGAGCAAGCGTTTCCGGTTCTCCAGCCGTAGCAGGACCGTCATGAGCAGACTCCCTCCGAACAAAAACACGAGCATAAAAGCCAGAACGATGCCGTGGCCTTCCGTGTAATGTGGCGGGCTAAAGTAGATGTTGGAACTGACAATGCCGTTGAGGTTACCCCATCCAATGACAAAGCCCAGAACCACGCCCCGACGGTACACTCCTTCAATGTTGTTGGACATCCACGTGATGGTGTTGCTGATGCAGGGGTAGATGCCCATGGCGCCGAGAAACGTGCCGGCATACTGGACACCCGGGTTCTTGACCGCCAAGAGCATGACGAATCCGACGGCGCCGAGGAGACTCGAGGCGATGTTGTAGATGCCGCGTGACCGCGTGCGGTCGGCAAGCCATCCGACGACGACAGTTAGTATAGCGGCGGCAACGTAAGGGGGTACACTGTAGAGCTGCGTTTGCACGACGGTGCTGCTCCAGCCGAGATCCCTGATGATGGTGGGGAGGAAGATGGAGAAGGCGTAGAGGGGAACCGTGGTTCCCATGTAGATGGCCATGCCAAGCCACATTTTCCAGTCGAGCAGCGACGAGGTGAGATAGACCCAGGAAAAGGACTCGTGGTGGGCGCTGCTCTGCTTGTCGGCGCGAAGGCGGAGGATGACGCGCGCGCGGTCTTCGGCCGTCAAGAACTTGGCTTCGCTGGGGAAATCGTAGACAAACCAAAAGGACGCAATCCCGAACAACACGGTCAACAGGCCTTCGAGGATAAAAATCCACGCCCACCCCGGCTTGCCTCCGACCCCCTTCATCTGCTCAATAGCAGCAGCGAGGAGTCCACCGAAACTACCGCTGATGGCGGCGGCTGAGAAGAACAGAGCCTATACAGTTCAAAGTCAGTACACACACGTCAATTAAGAATTCAATCCAGGGATATGGTTTGCTTACCGCGCGGATACCAAACTCTGACCGTCGATACCAACAACTAAGGTAGTAGTTGATTCCCGGAAATAGCCCCGCTTCCGCAAGACCCAAGAACCACCGAGCGGCCATCAAGCCTTCGTAGTTGTGTACGAAACCCATAAAGGTCATGGTGAGACCCCATACTACCCTGTATATTTCCAAGTTCAATTAGCCTCTATCCGGTCCCCAGATAATTCGCATCTGATTCAAATACGAAAGTAGGTCGGTGGGTAATACTCACATGATGGCAGGAATAAAAATCGACGGACGAAGTTTCTTAAGCAACACATTCGTCAAGGGCTCAAAGACGGAATACGACACGAAAAAGATGGTGAGTGTCGCGTTGAATTGCGAAGTCGTGAGACCAAGATCATGAGTTAGGCCGGCGATTTTGGCATTGCCAATGTTGGCTCGATCGAGAAAGGCGAGTAGGTAGAGGATGCAGAGCTGTTGATGAATTCTTGTTAGCCACGAGAGAGAGGAGCGGGGACATGGAAAGGGGCTCACCCATGGTATTAGTGTAACGTCGAGCTTGCGAAGTAGTTTGCGCTCCTGTAACAAGTCAATATTGTTAGCGCAATTGATGATGAGAGTAAATTGATCTTACATGTTGCGCCTTCTCCTCTGGAGTCAGACCCTCGTCTGGATCGGGAAAGTCGACAATGTCATCCCCCGGTTTCTCACTCCCCGATAATTGTGCGCTCATGTTGGGCAACTCGATATTGTATAGAGAGTAAAATATTGTTTTGTGTGTGTATGTGTGTGATGATCAAATCAGAGAGTATGTTACTGGTGTGGCAAGTTCCACTCTCGTTGTTTATATATATATGTACACCTCTACCAAAAATGGCGACACCTGATCCATCAGAATGCCATCGCGTATTTGCAAGCGGCGGTCTCCGTGGAACCTCGTTCCGGTCCACGGAACCATGGGGCGGCCCTTCTTCCCCCGCCAAGCCCAGAGTCTTGGGTTTTGGTCGTGCCTCGACCGCCTGTGGCTGTGTGCCCAGACAGTCGAAGCACCAGTTGGGTGGATTTGAGCGGGCACGTTTTGTCCGCCGCTTAGGCGTGGTGTGATCGCTTACGCCGGCTCGTCGCTGTGATTCGACAAGGGGCGATTCCCTACCGACTTGGCATTGTAACCGCTATCAGACCACTGAAAAAATTCTCTGCAGCAATTGAGCGCTCCTCAGCTGATAGTTACGGCTGGGGCTAGGTCCTGCCGCACACACAAATTCCTACTTTCTCCGGCCGGCGAGGCGCCAAAACACCGCACTCACCACCAGTCCAGCCACTATCGTCTCTTGCCCTACGAGGAAGACACTAGGGAAATCGGATCTTGCCGAAGATGTTTGCTCGCAGGGACAAGGGGTTACTCTCATCACATTACACCCGTAAGAGCTCTAGAACTTGGACTCTTACACGTGTTCCACGATATCTGCTGTGCGACGTCGACAACAGAGACAAAAAGTGGAACCCCGCTTTTGACGTCGTATTTCTCCGCGGCAAGAACCAAACTTGAACCCACCCGATGGAGCGGGGAAGCCCAATTGTTTTCTTGTTTTTCGTTTCCACGGCGCTGCTCTGATAGTGTGGGGTGCAGCCCAAGACCTTCGTTGAATCAACATTGAAACTGCAAGAAGGCTTCACTTGCAGACAGTAATAGAGCTATTTTGTGCAACTATTCTACAATGTGGGCCCCACTCTGGGGTCACAATCACTTCGTTTCCGAGACTGGCGATTTCCACAACTGACACACATTTGTCATCGGTGTGTACTGGAAATAGCAAGTGCCCTCTTGTTTTGCGAGAGCTTCCATTGGATCATCAGAGCAAAGACATTGCGATTGTCAAGAGATGCGGGCAAGACGGGTGGTTGCATGTGCTACTCGACGGTTACAGGTTCAACCTTGGCGGCATCCAGTCTGTCCGCGGTATTTAGTAATTTAACTTGGTATAAAATGGCCCAAACATTTGTCAAATATATCATGAGACTTCTCCATCGACCAATAGAGAACGAAACCAGCTTAGCATTGGCCAGTCAGATGCGGAGTGTGTGAAAAGACATACGGCAAGACTACCTACTGATCCGATCACGGAGGTGGAGGCCGGTGGGGGCCGGTGAAGGCCCTGAAGGGTTCCAAGCCGCTAGCCCAATCAAGACCGCTGTTCCCCGCCAGTGGGCTTTCTCGACTGCCTTCCTTGTTTTGAAGCCTCCAGAGGGTGAGAAATTGCAGTGCACGACAGATTATGTTAAAATAGGTGGGTCCCAAAAATTCTTCCGCCCAGCCCACGCGCCACAAGAAAAACAACTGAGAATAGAAGAGGGGACAAGGACGTGAATAGAACACATGGGCAACTTACCACGGCAGGCGCGCACTACTCTTGTATACAATCACCACTCTCGCGACCAAAAAAAAACCCCCCGAAAAAAGCAGTTACAGACTCAAGTGCCGTCTAACCCATAAATGGATGTTTAGCGGCGGGACAGTGACAAAAGAGTGTTGCATCCAAAATAGTGTTTGCAGTTAACGTTAGCCTTTGTTCGACTTGGCAAAATTTACTACATTTCCATGTGGCCATACCAATGTAGGTAGTGAGCACAGTAGTGCCAACCGAATGCTTTGTATCTGCCGCCAGGCTCTAGTGAAAGGATGACGGACACAACCTATTCCGCGTACAAAGTAGAAAGCCCCCTTTGCTCGGCGGTGTCTGCCAAAGACATAGCCAAGGTAGAATCTCCAAGAAGCGACACAAACGACGATGGCGCATTGTACCCCTCAAACGAAATGCCCGAGGCATCGGCCAAGCCGGCCCGTTGAATGAAACTCGCATCAGCCGCGAAAGTGGCGGCGTTGCTTTTGGCTTCCCAACGCAAATTCGAATTGGCACGTCGGAGGTAGGTCCCTGGCCTGCTCGCAGACTCGAGGCTGACGCTGTTATTCCCGGCAAGTCCCGGCACAACCCGGACTTGCGTGTCCGGTAGGCTGGCCGTGCCAGAGTTTGCCTGACCGCTGGCAGTAGCCCTGACGTACACGTTGGAGTTGACAGACGAGCGCAGCCGGATTGGCGTGGGTCCGTCGGGAATCGGAATGCCAAAGTCAGGGGTTCCGTCTGCTTTCCAGTACAATTTTTGCACACGAGTCCGGCGGTTGGGGTCGTTCAAAGGGTCACCCTTGATTTCCTTGTAAGATCTGTCGTGGTAGACCATGATGTCGCTCAGCCCATCCTCGGAGACGGTGAATGAGTTGTGTCCTGGTCCGTACTGCTTGGTGTTGTCGTTGCTCGTAAAAATCGGCGTCGAGGATTTGCTCCAGGACGCCGCATTCATGAGATTGGCATCGGCCGACGCGGTCAAGAGACCCATGCAGTAGTTGAAGTCGGTCGCGCTCGCGCTGTATGTTAGGAAGATCTTGCCGTTTTTCTGGATGACTGCCGCACCCTCGTTGACTTTGTATCCGATTCTCTCCCACGAAAGAGTCGGTCTGGAAATGGCAATGGCTGTCCCCCTGATGGTCCATGGGTTCGCCGCCGGAGCAAGCATGAGACTGCTATTCTCGTCGGAGCGCGATGGCTCCTGTTGGGCCCAGACCAGATAGCGAGTTCCGTTCACCGCAAAAGTGGACATGTCCAGTGAAAAGGTGTCCCAGTTAGTCTTTACCAACCCCTTTTCAACCCAGTTGGCAGCCAGGGGGTTGGCCCCCGTACCTTCGAGCACAAAGGCCCTGATCTGCCATTTTCCCGACACACCCAACGCCACGTAGATGTACCACTTGCCATCGATGTAATGCAGTTCCGGTGCCCAGACTTGGCCACTGCCGACTCCCGAGGCTTTTCGCCGCCAAATTGTTGTTTCGGCCGCGGTTGACAAACCCTGAATGGTTTGCGCTCTTCTCAAGACAATTTTGTCAAACTCGGGGACAGTGGCTGGTTCAATTGTCAACATATAGTCACCTGATTTGATATGATAGGGGTCAATATTGCGTACGTACCCGTGAAGTAGTACCAACCGTCAGTGTGTTTTGTGATGTGGGGATCGGCTCGCTGGTTCGCAAGCGGATTCGTATAGCTCACAGCAGGAGACGCGAGAGCCGAATCTGCGAGGAAGACCGCGACGAGCGCTGCGGCAACCTTGAAGAACCGCATCTTGGGGAAGACAGCCACAGCTCAATGCACTAGCTCTCTCCAATTACCTACCCTCCCAATTGACAATGCGCTCGATCTTGACCGGGCCGGTTATAAGCTTGCGGATGCCCATCTCCGCCGGGTAGCCGGACATGTCCCGGAAGAACTCGATATGGCCAAGGTTTGGAATCTGGCGGGTAAACTTGACAATGTTAACCCATGACCCGCGAATCGATTGGCAGGGTCGCTGAATCAGTGTGGACAAGGGGCTAAAAACTTCCGATTGCTACCTTTTTTCAACAAGTCTTGTTGCCCCACTTGACGCTTTTTTGGCGGCGGTCTCAGAGTCCGATTCGCGCGGCTGTCGCCAGGCGGGTGTGATCAATAGGCGATTGGAGGAAAGATCGTTTGTTGGTGATGCAACCTTTAACGGCGGTGTTTTGCGGGTTCGGAACAAATTTACGAAAGAGTTGATCCAGCCAGATACGTACTTTGCATGTGAGTGTGTGTGTGTCGACAAATTGATTAATCCGCCTTGATGCCCCAGAGCGAAACCCGCGCCTTTGTCTCCCCAAGTGCAACACAACACAGCAACTCAACATGCACTTCCTTGCGCTTTTCGCAGGCGCCTGCGCGGCAGCCAGCATCCACCTGACCGACAACAAGTTTGTCAAGGCTCAGCTCCCATCGAGACAGGCATTGGCGCTTCCGAAGAAGTTTACCTGGACCTCGACGGGACCGCTTGTTGGCCCCAAGAATGACGGCAGACAGCTAGCTGGTATCAAGGACCCGACAATTGTCGAGATCAACGGGACATATCACGTCTTTGCCAGTACCTCACAAGAAGCAGGGTACAATCTGGTGTACTTTAACTTCAGCGACTTCAACCGGGCCAGCTCCGCAACCTTCCATTACCTCGACCAGTCCGGAATCGGCACAGGATACCGGGCCGCACCGCAGGTGTTTTACCACAAGCCCCAGCAACTCTGGTATCTGGTTTACCAAAACGGAAACGCGGCCTACTCGACCAACAAGGACATTAGCAATGCACGGGGCTGGACAGCGCCCAAGACCTTTTACAGTGGCACACCCAAGTTGATTGAAGAGAACCTTCCCGGGGGCTACTGGGTGGACATGTGGGTGATTTGCGACTCTGCCACCTGCCACCTCTTCTCGTCCGACGATAATGGACGGCTGTACCGGTCGCAAACCTCGATTGCCAACTTCCCCAACGGCATGAGCGAGCCCGTCATTGCCATGTCGGACCCCAACAAGTTCAACCTCTTTGAAGCGGCGTGCGTGTACACGATCCAAGGAGGCGGCGGCTATCTCATGCTCATCGAGGCCATTGGCGCTGACAACGACCGGTACTTCCGGTCCTGGACATCGACCAGCCTGACTGGGGAATGGACTCCCCTGGCAGCTACCGAGGCCGAACCATTTGCCGGCGCCAGCAATGTGGGGTTTGCGGGCCAGGGCGAGCCGTGGACCAAGAGCATCAGCCACGGCGAGTTGATTCGCGACCAAACCGACCAGACCTTGACCATCAACCCGTGCAAGCTGCGTTTCCTGTATCAGGGCATGGATCCGGCGGCGAAGAACATGAGCTACAATTCTCTCCCGTGGAGGTTGGCCCTCATTACACAGACCAACTCACCCTGCTGAAAAGGGAAGGCTGTCACCAACAGAGGGGTTGGCTAGGTTGGGCTGGGAAAAGGGGGGGTGCACGGATGAAACAAGCCACTCAGCAGAGGGCGCGAATGCAGGTCTTGCTCAGAGACAGGAGGGGGGAAAAAGGGAGGGAAAAAAGAATTAATCGCATTCCCTAATAATCAATCTCGTACAAATAAAAAAAAATGTGCTCAATTGCCGTTGCGTCGCAGAAGAAGATGTGTCGCTACTGTTTGGTGTGCGACGATACACGAAAATGACGAAAATGCGACGGCGATGCGATGCGAGCAATGGATTTCAGTTCTGACGGGCACGACATCTTTTCTCGTCGGAATTCGTCATGGAGTGGATTGTGGCGCAACGATGATTTGAGCTGGACGGACCCCTGCATGGTGCCAGGCACCGGCCAATGAGTGGCGGAGATTAGGAGGCGGTGCCGCGTTCCGACGGCGGGTGAGTTGGCAAAGGCAGGGCACCTTGCAGTAGCCCCGTTTCGCTAGGGTCCACAAATGCAGGTCCCAGCACGCGGCGTCCCAATCAGCAACGGTAGATCGCTGTCGGCTGTTGATCGACCCAACTTTCTCCCCGTGCCTCCCCGCCCTGTTGCGCAGAGTTTTCCGGGTTTGGTGAGCTGGCACGGCCAAACACCGCATCAACAAAAAGCTGCCGGACCACGTGTAGCTCTCCGATAGAATCTTTTTTATCGCGGCATGTCTCGGACAAAGAGAAAACTTGTTTGATCTAGTTTGCTCCTCTTGCACAAAACGAATTTCTCTGTCTCGGCTAGTTTTTTGTGCCCAAGGGTCCAAGGAATTTATTTTTATGACAATGCGTTGGCGAGGACCAAAATGGTGTGGCTGGCGGTAAACACCGCATCCTTGTTTTTCGGTGAGCCACCGTCTTTCAGCCCCTGGTCCCTGACTTGCCCTGAGGGCCCCAGGAGACGTGCCACGCCCTCCATCCAACTCCACTGGGCTGCATTTTAAGGTCAGGGGAGGCCCGCGGTCGCTGCCCAACTTTCTTCTCCATCCCATCGTGATGCTGCTTTGCGACGTGTGTGGTTTTGGTTATTGACGCCCAGTCAATTCCATTCTTTCTTTTTCCTTCCCCTCTCCAGGTCGCATACGGACTTCTCCAACGCGACTGTGGCAGGCCACTCATTTTGCAGAACGCAACAGCTTGAAGCCAAGCTTTTCCCTCCTTTTTTTTGGCGACCGAACGACGACAGCACACACACACACACACTTGCGCGGAACTACATACGCGACTCGACCAGACGTCAGCTACGAGACCTCGAACATAGACACTGTCCCTTACGCTCTTTGGACACCTCCACCCTCGACATCTCGAACAAACAACACTCTTTCACGAAACGAAAGCAAATTGATATTGCAACATGACCACTTATACCCTCAACGCGATTGCCGCCCTCACCGTGCTCGGTCTTGCAGGCCGGGTGCATGGCGCTGGAGTCTGGGCAACACCGCACGACAGCTACTCGTCGTCGATTGGAGTGCTTGGGTGCAAGATCAACACGGACCGGGTTGCCTACTGGCCCGGGTCTGTCGACTGCAACAACATCTGCGTCAAGCTGAGCTATGGCGGCCGCTCGGTCCATCTGCTGCGCATCGATCAGTCGGGCGGCGCCTACGACATTAGCTACGACGCATGGAACTACCTCCAGACCGGAAAGTCGGCTGCTACCGACCCCATCGCCGGTGGACCCATCGCCATGGAGTCCGAAGAGGTGGACGCCTCCGCTTGCGCCAGCTTGATCTACACTCCGGGCAACAAGCTCCCGCTCAGCGCTGCCAACAGCATCAACTTCCTCAGCAGCTGCCTCGCGCAGCCCAACAGCTGGGTCGCCAAGAACCACGTTCTCTACAACATTTGCGACCCCATCTGCACGCTCGGCCACGACGAGGAGTGCCGCCTCAATCTCGCCGTCAGCAACCAGCCCGCTTGCCCCCACACCCTGGGTCTAACCTCCAAGCTGAGCTCGGCGCCCGTCTACAACATCCTCTACCAGACCGGCAAGACCGTCGTTGCCGGCACCGGCGAGGTCGCCACCCCCAAAGCCAAAACTCCCGCCCCGGCCCCTGCCCCAGCCCCTGCCCCAGTACCAGCTCCAGGCTACACCGACAAAGACTCCAAGAAGGCCCCACCGCCGCCTCCCAGCCCGACAAGCTCAGCTGTCGAACCACCCCCACCATCCACTGCCACCGGCGCCATCTTCAAGGAGAACGAAACCTCCCGCCCTCATGGCGGCGCCGCACCCACCTCGGCCCCCGTTGCGCCCCCGGCCCCCGTTTCCCCGGCCGGCACCCCTGACGACGTTGTCCCAAGCTATTCCGGCGCCGCCCCTCTGCCCAGCGATAACACCACGGTCCCTGCCTACGGCAAGCCCACGGGGCCATCAACCACATTTGCCATGGTCACGACCGCAACCGGTGCACAGGCGGCGGCCGGCGCCAGCAGCACTCGCGATGTGGTGTCAAGCTCCGACAGCGGGTTGTTCGTCAGAGGGGGCTTTTCAGCACTGGCGGTCCTAGCGGGGACATTATTTGCCATGGGAATGCACATGCTAGCTGTGTCCTAAAGCAAACCTTTGTCTAGCAGTAGGCAAAGCAAAAGGAAAAAGAAAAATTCTCTTCGGCTGTATATACATTTTGATAGATATCCTCGTTTTTGGGTGAACAGACCGGCCCAATGGGGAATTGGAATGAAAACTAGACTTGATCATGCTTTTTTTTTCCCTTTGCTCTTTTCTTTATTGTGTTGGTGCATGTGGATGTGGTGGTGATGTCATACTGCTTGTGACTGCCTACGCCGAGACATGTGCAGTCCTCCGGGGTGTTTCATGCATAGTTATGCATAGAAAGTAGGTGGTTGTGACTGGTGAGAAACAAACCCTCCGTGGAGGTCAACCTTGGAGCTTAATTTCTTCAAGTAAGCCCCACCACCGTAAGCGCAAGTCTTACATTGATAGTTGAGCCGTGGGGTCGATTGCCGAGGATGTTGGGGACTTTGTGTCTTTGTAAAAGCGGCGGAAGCGGTCCGAGGAGGCGTTTATCAGAAATATTTACCTGTCCTTCGGCCAGAACAAAGGCCCGAGCGGTTTTGAGGTGTTTTCTCAGTCTTCTGAATGAGTCGAACTCGTGTCTACTGGTATGGGATCAGGATCGAGATTCAGGAGGCGGGCTGAGTGACAGTGATCATGGGCGGGAAAGAAAGGTTTCGGACGTGGAGGCAGACGCACGACGGCGACGGCAAGGGGTAATCTCCGAAGAGTGTTCATCATCCATTATCCTGGACTTGCCTCCTCCAGGCTTGTGTTTCAATTTCCAGGGTTCAAGTCAATATCTAGGTATTGTAGTAACCACATTTTGACCTTTTACAACAAGAGCATCTACATGTAGTACTCTTCCCCCCCCCCCCAAAACAACCTCTCCGTTCTTCCCTCCCAAAGGCATTAGTTGCAGTTACTGCAGAAGGATAGTATTATTGAATTGGTGTAAAATTCACAAAATTAAGAAAATCGTTTAACGTACATAATAAGCGAACGGTACAGACAAGCGAACGGTACACTTTCTTGGCACAATACGACCTTCCCACTTCTTTCACCAATCCTACTACCAATTCACAATAGATTCGCTTCCAAAAGAATCAAGGCTTACTCTTGCAATTAAGGCTCTTAAAAACAATCCAAAGCTTACTCTTCGATACGCAGCTACAATTTACAACGTACCTCCAATAACACTCTTTACCCAACGCGATAGCCGGCCTGTACGACGCGATATTCCAGCCAACTCGCGTAAACTTACGGATTTGGAAGAAAAAACGATTATTCAATATATTATTAAGCTATATATACGCGTATTCCATTCTCGGCTCTTATACGTAGAAGATATAGCCAACCGATTGCTACGCGAACGTAACGCGCCGCTTATTAGCGTACGATAAGCTTACAACTTCGTTAAGTGCCAACCAGAACTTCAAACGCAATTTACACGTAAATACAACTACTAAAGGGCCAAATACGAAGATCTAATAATTATTCGCGAGTGGTTTGTACTTGTATATAATATTAAGGTTAAATATGGTATTTTCGACAACGATTCGTACAACTTCGATAAAACTAGGTTTATAATAGGCATTATCATTACCTTTATAGTAGTTACTACCTTAGATAGCCGTAGTAGGGCCAAATAGGCCCAGCCTAGTAATTGAAAGTAGGCTACAGTTATCTAAAGAGTCAATGCCTTAGGCTGGGCCATCCTACCATTTATTATCTTGGCTGGGCAATACCACCTCGCTAATTGGTATTAAGAGTATAATCTTCCGGCCTCCTGGCGTATTGCAACAACCAATAACGGGTGGATTATTAATAAAAAAGGTATAAATTAAATTCGGTACTTTAATTTCCACATAGTATCTCGTACGAAGGGCAAATATCGGCTACTTATCCTTAACGGCTACGATAACCACCACTCCGAAGAATTCGAGACCTACTACTAGGAGCATAACATTATTACACTCTATATGCCTCCGCACTCCTCGCACCTACTTCAGCCATTGGATGTTAGTTGTTTTAGGCCGTTAAAAAAGGCGTATAGCCGCCAAATTGAGTAGTTAATACGGATGAACATTATATATATTAGCAAGTTGGAATTTCTCTATACGTTTAGAGAGGCGTTTTTTGCTTTAATTACAGAAAAAAATATCCAGGGGGGTTTTACCGGAGCCGGCCTTGTACCGTACAACCTAGAAAGGGTAATATCCAAGCTAGATATGCGTATTCGGATCCCAATACCCCCAACCTCAAGCCTAGGTACAGTACTACCTTGGGTCTCCCAAACGCCACACAACCCTCGAAAGGCTACCTTACAGTTAATATTTATCAAAACTTAAATTTCCAACTATTAGGGTAGCTCTCCAACCTCAATGCTAACTACCGTAAATCGATTAGCTAAAGGTACAATAGCTGTTATATACGAGGTGGCCCTTCTACGTACGGAGGTCTTAGCATTACGAAAGGCTAATAAGAAGCTTAGTAAGCGACGGAGAGCTAAAAAAATACGTATACGGCTTGGAGGGTCACTTACTATACAAGAGGTACAGGATTTACTGGATTAGAAGGCTATGGGTAAGCAGTTGGTCCAGGAAACACGACAAAATGGTGGTGGTGTAGGGGGGTCTCGTACGAAGATTCGGTGCTGTGGCGTATGCGGCAAGCCTGGCCATAATGCACGTACGTGCAAGGAGGCTGCAGAATCATCTAATTCATCTGTTTCTGATTCAGTTATTGTAATTTCCTAGTGTGGTGGTTGTTTAATTGAGGATAGTTCTGGTAGGGTGGTGGAAAGTGTACCGTTCGCTTGTCTGTACCGTTCGCTTATCATGCACGTTATTCTTCTCCATCTTGATGATTACTACCCTGGTACTTCGGCCACACAAAGCAGAACGACTCGAACCTAAGCACTCTCCCTTTGGCCCATCTCAGTGTCACTTGCTGTCTCCGCCGCCTCGGATTTTCGAGCGGCGCGCCGCTTCCAGCCACTCTCAGGCCCCTTGAGGACCAGTCCGGGATGCACAATGTTCAGAATCAGAAGGGCAATGAACATTGGGAATGCGTCCAAGCCAAGGGGGTAGGCCTCATTCGTGAGGATGGCGTTGGACTCTGAAGTGCCGCCTCCGAACTCGACCAGGCGGAATATGACGCGGACCTGTTGGAAGGGTTATCAGTCATTTCTTTGCTGATAGTAGGTGATTTTACGTACCACAATGAGGGCGATAACGCTAATCAAGACCCAGATCAGCGGCCGGACCCACGCTGTGCTGCGAACCAGAGTACCGCTCCGCATTCTTTGTTCCAGACGATATAGCAAGATGACAGTCACGACTCCGAAAATGACAACGAAAAAAAGCTGGACGCCTATGCCGCTCATGTAGATTCGCTGACCCGTAACGACGGTTTCACCACCCTCGTTGTTGGCGAGCATGGCGCCTCCCACGGCTTGGACAAGGAAGGAGACAATATCGGCGGCGACGAAGCCCTTGGCGAGCCAGCGGGGAGACATGCCGATGATTTTTTCCTGCGGGAGGAGGAAGTGGACGAGCCGGGCAACTATCATGTAAACAAACGCGTTGATCCCTGGATAGGTATAACGGTTAGAAACGGCGCTTTCCCAGCCAGAAAAATAAAACAAATAGGAAGAAGGATTGGTGGGCCATTATCATTTGTAAGGTGAGTAGGTAGGGAGACTTACACAAAGGAGCAAGCAGAATCAATAGCGTTGACCCAATAACGTAACCCTGGTTCTGTTGATCGTGGGCACCGAGGCTTCGCAGGACAAAACAAATAAACTCCCAAAGGGAGCCCATGACAACCACCCAGCAAAACCACTGTTTATTTTTGTCAGTCGAATTCCAATTTTTTCTTTCTTTTTTTTCTTTCCGCATCATGAACATTTCGTCATGGGTAGGTAAGTTGGGTAGGTCCTTACCTTTCGGTACACAAACATCTGTCCAAGATGGACCAATGTTGTTAAGGCAAAGAAGACGGTAAATGCCACGTTCCACTCGAAGCTGGGGTAGAAAGGGTAATTGGCATTACAGGCGCTTGGGGGGACGTAGCCATTGCTGTCGGGAACTGCCGTCGTGCATTTCGGCGGTGCTTCCGTCGCTGATGTCGATGTTGGACTTTCCGTGGCACTCATTTTTAGGTAGGAAGTTGACAGTTATTTTATGGTGATGAGCTTTCTCTGAGTGAAACTCAGTACTATACACACATGTAAGAGCCGAGATTGAAATTCTGAAGGTGGAAGGACATATTTATTTTAAAATGTCGGCGAGATTCTCTATCGATATCATCCCTCATGTTTGCAGCCCCTGCAATGACGCGTAGGAAGGAAGAAGAATGAATACGGATATACGGTTCGTGCCTTGACAGCTAGTTGGTTGGAACTCGCCGCAAAGCCTGGGGGGGCGCAGCAAAGCAAATAGCAAACAACCGCCGTCGCGGCCCCCCTGTTGTCAAGGCTTTGCTGGGTTGGGTGAGTGTTTGTGATTGGTCCTCTCGCCATTTTTGTATGACATGAAGGAAGTTTTTTGAGTCCGAGGAAATCCTTGGCGCCCCC